>Ga0209444_10000711_pt1 | contig 18543 bp, 14 predicted proteins | sample LauGreFaBDMM15DN_2_FD_188215 | JGI IMG/M metagenome (GOLD analysis project Ga0209444, IMG submission 188215) | Freshwater lake microbial communities from Lake Michigan, USA - Fa13.BD.MM15.DN (SPAdes) (version 2) | ecosystem: Environmental > Aquatic > Freshwater > Lake | place: Lake Michigan...
ATATATTATCGTATTTGTAAAGAAGTCTTTAATAAATTAAATTATATTACCAAGGATAAAAAATTTACCCGGCAAATTATACTAGAGACTGCATCATTCAGTAAATTAGAATACGCTGAAGAATTTTTTAATTCATTACCAAAATTTACTCAAAAAACTTCATGCATTGCATTAGTTAATGATTTTGGAGCACCAGATTATAAATTCAAAAATTATTTTATAACAAAAACTGGAGAAAAAACGGAAATATTTCCTTTATAAATCATTCTTCAAAATAACGTTGATTATTAGGATCTTCAAGAGCACTTATCAAAGTGTTCTTTTTTTGTATCTGAGCATCTAACTGTGATTTTGCAGTTTGATAACCATATCTTTGCAATTCATAAGACGCTCTGGATTCTTTGATAACATTGATTTGAACAATAACAGTATCTCTTTCTGCTCGATAAGTTGTCAAACTATTATTGAGTGTCGTAATGGAGTTAGAATATCCTACACAGGCACCAACAATCGGTGTTGCAAATCCTAGATAAGTTCCAATAGAAACTTGTGTTACAACATCATAAGTTCCGACACCAACAGTATTTGAAACAAGTTCTTGAGTGCTTTTTGAAAATGGGTTTGGTGATGTAAAAGACCAAGAATGAAGAATAACACGATCTTCAACTACATTTACAACTCCAGATGATGTTGTTCCACATCCAATTACATTTGCCTGCTGTCCAAGAACAAGAATTTGATTTTGTAATGTTTTGATTTGATTATTAACTTCTAAAATTCTTCTATCTAATCCTTTTGTTGCAGGATCAAATCGATTGATCTGGTTATTGATGCCTTCAATAACATATTCAGGATCTTCATCGTCTGCAGTTCTTATTTCAATCCCAGCAATAACTTGATCGAGTTGTTCTTTTTGTTTGTTATCTTGAGTAATTGATTTTTTATATGATGAAATCAAATATTTTGTATTTGGACCACTTGCCATAGTATAAATATAATGCAGAACGGTGTCTCAGTATTTATAGGTAATGCCACTAAGTAGACTGGAAAATTTTCTCAAGAACGTTCAGGGAAGTGTAATATACGTCAATCCCGAAGAACTTGACGCAACAGACGATATCAGCAATACTGGTAATTCAAGAGCACGTCCTTTCAAAACTATTCAACGTGCTCTTTTAGAAAGTGCTAGGTTCTCATATCAAGTAGGACAAAACAATGATCGGTTTGACAAAACCACGATCATGGTTTCTCCTGGTGTTCATTACATCGATAATAGACCAGGACTTGCAATTGATACAAGTGCTAATATAACGGATGCTAATGGATCTCCAGGGTCAATCAATCAGTTTTCTGTAGGCACTAATTTTGATATTCAAGATCCAGATAACGTATTATACCTTTTTAACTCCATTCATGGTGGTGTAATTCTGCCTCGTGGTACTTCTATTATTGGATCAGATCTTAGAAAGACAAAGATTAGACCAAAATATGTTCCTCAACCAAACAATGATAACATTCCAAGATCTGCAGTTTTTAGAGTAACTGGTGGTTGTTTCTTCTTTGGATTTAGTTTATTTGATGCAGATCCTGGTGATAGAATTTATAAAGACTTTACAACATCAGTTTATTCTCCAAACTATTCGCACCACAAACTGACATGCTTTGAATATGCTGATGGTGTAAACACTGTTGCTGGAAAGGGTGGTACAGATCTTGATATGTACTATCGTAAGCTTACTTTAGCTTATGGTGCAAACTCAGGTAGAGCACTTCCAGATTATCCTGCAAATAATGATTTCCAAGCAACTGTTGATGAAACGAGAATTGTTGGTGCAATTTCTCAAATCGGTGATATTGAAATTGAAGATATTTACTCAGGATCTAATCCATCAGCATCTACAGCAACACCTGTTGTTACTGTTGTTACAAGAACAAATCATGGGTTCTCTGTAGGAACCCCAGTTCTTGTTTTTGGTGTAGATAATACGGAATATGATGGTAGTTATATTGTATCTCAAATTATCAATGATACGACGTTTACATATTCTTTAGCATTTACCCCAAATTCAACTGCAAATCCTAGTTTAGTCGGAAAAAATCCGATTGTGACAGTTGAAAGTGATACAGTAACGTCATGTTCTCCATATATTTTCAACTGCTCAGTTAGATCAACGTTTGGTCTAAATGGAATGCACGCAGATGGTGATAAAGCCACTGGTTTCAAATCAATGGTTGTTGCACAATTCACTGGAATTGGACTAAACAAAGATGATAATGCTTATGTCAAATATAATACAACTTCTGGTATTTGGCAAGATCAAGCAACACTAGGAACTAGTGTATCATTGCATACGGACAGTAGAGCAAGACATAAACCAACCTGGCAAAATTTCCACGTTAAAACATCAAATAACGCATACATTCAGTGTGTTTCTATCTTCGCCATTGGTTATGCTACACACTTTGTTGCTGAAAGTGGTGGAGATCAATCAATTACGAACTCAAACTCAAACTTTGGTGCAAAATCATTAGAGGCAGATAATTTTAGAAGAGATGCATTCTTGAAGGATGATCAAGGATATATTACAGAAATTATACCAGCACAGAAAAACTTTGCAAAACAAGTTGAAGTCAATTATCTTCCTCTTGATGTAGAAGTTACTGCTGGTTTATCAACTGATATCAAATTATATTTCTATGGATATAATCAAAGAGATACTGTTCCACTAAAGAGTACTGGTGGTTATATTATTGGCAATAAAGTTGGTGAAACTATTCACTGTAATATCGATAATGTTGTCTATGGTGCTAGAGTTCTAATGCCTGTTCCTGGATCTAATCCAGATAATAGAATTTCTGCAAAAAAGGAATATCTAGTTGGTAGATCTGCAGGTATCAACTCAATCACTGGAAACACATTTACTCTACAACAAAATCACAGACTTCTTCCTGGAGAAATAATCCGAGTTTATTCTGAAACTGGATCTCTTCCAGATGGACTAGAGCACAAAACAGTTTATTATGCAATCACTGGTGGCGTGAATGCGGATCAAATTCAAATTGCAACAACTTATAATAATGCATTGTCTGGTGATGAACTAACTGGGATCAATAATCTTGGTGGACAACTAAGAATTATTTCTGAAGTTGCTGATAAGAACCCAGGAGATCCTGGACATCCAATTCAATATGATAGTAGTGGATGGCACGTCAATGTTGGTGCAGGAAATAGTTTACGTGCTGCACTTGTAACTAATCAAACAAAAGTTACTCCAAAAACAGGTAATGCTTTTATTTTCAGAACATTTGATAATAGAACCGATAATGAGAAAATTTATCGTCTAAGATATGTTATCCCAGATAATGCTACAATTGCATCACCACCTCAAAACGGATTTTCAATTGAAGAAAGTAGTGCTATAATTGATGACACAAATTATAAAAATGACAATACTACCCTTACATCAGTAACAAATCTAAGAACAAAGACTAACATCATTAATGCTTCTTGGTCTTCAAACGTTGGCGTTGTTACTACACAGTATCCACATGGATTGAAAACTAGACATCTAATTGAGATCAATCGTCTAAGAAGTGTAAACAATACTAGCGGTTCTATAAATTCTGGTTTCAACGGATTATTTGAAGTTTTAGCAATCACAGATAGCAAAACATTTACAATCGGTCTCAATACAAACCCAGGATCAATTTCTACTATAACAACTGGTATTCCATATACAGTATTTGATCAATCTATTGTGGGATCTGGTAGAACCTTCAGTCCATATTTTGTCAAAAAAGATTTTGGTCCATCTTATCAGATCTATACCAATAATGAAGTTCAAAAATATAAGAAAGATATTCAAGATGGTATCTATGATATAACAATCTTAGGATATTTGAAAACCCCAGATGTAACTCCATTTTCAACTGCATCAAATAAGTTCTCGCAAAATATCAACGATATTATTCCTGCAGTTGGAAAAGATACTCAAAAAGATGATCCAAATGCAACAACAAGTTATGCATTACGTGAACTTGTTGGGCAAGTAGAAAGCAGCGATCCTTCTGATAGTATTTCAAAGGAAGCATTATTCTCATTATTTGAACAAACTGGTATTGGTATTGGCATCACGGGAGCATCAGTTTCTGGATCTACTCTAACAATTAATACTGATGTAGAACATGGACTAAGTGGTATTTCTAATTTTACACCAGGTTCTGGTGGAACAAATTATGGAACCAATAGTGGTGGTGTAGAAAATTATTTCAACATTAGATTAGAAGGTGGAAGTGGTAAAGGTGCAACAGCAAATGTAACTGTGTCTGCTGCTAGTGTTATCAATAACATTACACTTGTAGATAATGGATCTGGATATGTAGTTGGAGACACTGTTACTGTAAGAGGAGTTCCTTTCCATGCTCCTGGTACAGATGCTACCGCTATTGTATCTGCAATTGATAATAGAATTGGTGATGCAATTCAAGTTGTTGGTGTAGGAAGCACTGCATACAATGGATTGTTTAGAATTGCTTCTGTTCCCAACTCTAAAACAATTACATATACCGGCACTGCATCTGGTGTTTCAACTGGTGGATTTGTTTATCATGTTGGTATTGCAACAAACGTTACCAACATTACACACGATGCACTAAGTGGTATTGCTACTGTTCTTCTTACTTCTGATATTGGATTGAGAAGTGGAGATCAGATCGTTATTGCTGGATGTACAGGGTTTTCTACCATTTACAATGGTACACATTTTGTCAGTGAACGAGTAGGATATGGTTCTTCTTTACGTGTCAATATTGGTGTAACAAGTAATGCTCCTGCATATGCTGGTGTTGCTACTGCACATGGAACTGGTATTTCTATTCGTGGAAGAGGGAGAGGAATTCCAATCTATGATGGTGTAACCACAAGATTAACTTCTGGTATTACAACTACAACAACATCAATTTCTCTTGATAATACATCTATGCTCAAGAGAGGTGATTATCTCTTGATTGAAGATGAAATCGTAAGAATTTCTAATACTGGTGCAACAAATATTATTCGTGGTGTATTAGGATCTAATGCTGTTCCTCATGATGTTGACGTTGCAATCCGAAAGATTAATGTTCTTCCAGTAGAAAATAGAAGATATTCTATTCTTCGTGCTTCAGGACATACATTTGAGTATCTTGGATATGGTCCTGGAAACTACTCTACTGCGATGCCACAATCTCAAGATAGAATTCTTGATGATAATGCAGTGCTTCTTGCCCAGTCGGTTCAAACCAGAGGTGGACTAGTTGTTTACACTGGTATGAATGATACTGGAGATTTCTATATTGGTAAGCGTAAAATCAACAGTGTTACTGGACTTTCTGGTATTGGTGGTGGTATTGGTGATGATACCGGTTCAGAAAAAACAACTTTTGCAACACTTACTGTTGATGATCTAACAGTCAATAATAACCTATACAGCAAGGGTAACACTGAAGTCGTTGATCTTGCCATAAAAGGTAATCGTGCAGGAGATATTGCACAAACAGTTTATGTTGGTATTCGTGCTGGTGATACTTGTCCATCAAGTTCAACCGATAATATCCTACTGAGAACTACATTTACTCGTGGCGGATATATTGGATGGGTCAAGACTAATGAAGCAGATGCTAGTGTAAGATGGAAGCGTTGGGGTAAAATTTCCCACGAATGTAATAGTGATCATTATGTATTTGATAAAATTGGTATTGGCGTAACTTATTGTGCTGATCAATACAACTTCCAGGTTACTGGTATCAGCACATTCAATGGTAATGTATTTGTTACTGGTATTACTACTGCCACTGGAAACGTTTTAGTTTCTTCTGGATCTTCATTCATTGGTGCAGGTACAATTCCTGTGGGCGGTATTATTATGTGGTCTGGATCTATTGCAAATATTCCAACAGGATGGGCATTATGTAATGGTTCCAGCAGCACTCCAGATTTAAGAAATAGATTTATTGTTGGTGCAACCAGTGATGCCTCTACTGGAAGAACATTTAATGCTGATACTGGAACTGTAAGTGGAGCATATGCACCAGGAAATACCGGTGGAGAGACTGCCCATCAACTTACTATTGCAGAACTTGCTTCTCACAACCATTCGGCATCAGTAGATAGAGATTATACTTTTAGCCCAAGAAGTGCAGGAGCACAATCTGGAGGATCTAATAAAGTTGAAGGTTTAAACAATCAAACTCCAACAGTTAGTATTGGAAGCACTGGTGGAGACGACTATCACGAAAACAGACCTCCATATTATGCTCTAGCATTCATTATGAGAACTCTTTGATAAATACTGATAACGAAGAAGTGTAATAGTAGATGGCATCAGTAAATAAAAAGTTTGCTGTAGAAAAGGGTCTGGAAGTAGGACAACAGGCTCTTTTTGTCGATGCGGATACCAATAAAACTGGTGTAGGTAAAACTGATGCCAAGTACCCATTAGATGTTGCTGGTACGGCAAATTTTGATGGTATTGTTGCTGTTGGACAAATTGGTATTGGTAGCACACAACCAGTAAGAGATGCTGATTTTCGTGGAACAGTTCAGTTCTATGAAGAAATCTATGATAGAAATAACAGTGTTGGATCAAATGGACAAGTTCTAAGATCTGTTGGTATTGGCGTCTCATGGTCAGCTATTGCAGAAATTCAAGTTAATGCTGGTGGCACAACATTCCAAGTTCAATATCAAAAATCTGATGGTAAATTTGGAGGAGCTAATCAGATTTATTATAATGATACAACAAATAGAGTTGGTATTGGTACATCAGTTCCACAGTATCTGTTCCAAGTAACACGTCCAGGAAATGATAGTGGTAATGGATATGTTCAGATTGGGGGAACATTCCTAGACGCTGCTGGATCTGTTGGTGCTGCTGGTTCTGTTCTAGGAACTGATGTATCTGGGGAACTGCATTGGGTTGGTGCAGCAACAAGTGAATATAATGTTATTTTTGTTACTCAAGCTGGAAATGATGGCAATAATGGAAGATCTACCCAAACAGCAAAGAGAACAATCAAAGCTGCTTGTGGTATTGCAACAGCAGGGCAAGTTATTCGTGTAACTGGTGGTGTTTATCCAGAAAATAATCCAATCATTGTTCCAAAGAATATTACAATTGATGGAGATGATTTAAGAAACACTCAAATTATTCCAACAAATCTTGGACAAGATTTGTTTTATGTTGATAATGGTGACTTATTACAGAATATGTCATTCGTCGGTGCAGCGAATACTGGTTCAATAATTGCATTCAATCCAGCATCAAACACTGGCATTATTACACAATCCCCATACATAAGAAACTGCACAAACTTTGTTTCAAATAGTATTGGAATGAAGATCAATGGAAACCATGCAGAAGGCACAAAGTCTATGGTGGTTGATAGTTATACACAATACAATCAAGGTGGTATTGGCGTTTCTATCACAAATGATGGATATGCTCAGTTGGTTTCTATCTTTACAATCTGCACTGATAAAGCAATTACTTGTTATTCTGGTGGTACTTGCGATCTCAACAATTCAAACGCATCGTTTGGCAACTTTGGATTGATTGCTTCTGGTGTTGGTACAGTTCATTACACTGGTATTCTAACAACTACTGGTGTGGCAGACGATAATGTTATTGTTGTATCTGGGTTAGGAACAAGAAGACCATTTACAGGACAAGTACTTTACATTGGAGAACTCTTCAATGAAGTCATTCGTGTTAATGTAACATCTGCCGGTGCTGGATATACTTCAGCAAATCCACCCGTAGTTACAGTTAGTAGTCCTACTGGTCCTAATGGAATTACTGCAGAAGTTGTTGCTAATGTTAGTGGATTTGGATCAGTTACTTCAATTGATTTGATCTCATCTGGTACGCAATATAGAACTGCTCCTACAATTACGATTGGTGCTCCAGTTACAGGCATTGCTACAGCAACTGCTACTGCAGTGATTGGTCCATCATACTTTACTATAAATAGTGCTACAACGCCTACAGCAGGCGTATCTACGATTACTCTTGATCAAAATCTACCATCAAATATTGGTGTTGGATCTACAGTTCCATTTGCAAAACAATCATTAATTCTTGCTTCGTCATATACATTTGAATATATTGGTTCTGGTACAACAATTACAACTGCATTTCCTGCAAATGGTGGTGTATCAATTTCAGAAAATATGGTTGTATCTGAGTTTGGTGGTAAAGTCGTTTATACATCAACTGATGAAAAAGGAAACTTTAGAATTGGTGATGGATTTACAATTAATCAACAAACTGGAACAGTCACTGGAGATGCATTCAATAAGAGTATTCAAGCAACATTAACACCACTCATTATCGCACTAGGAGGACAATAATACCATGGCTGCAATTCCATTAAATAAATTTAGAACACTAACTCATACACTTACAACAGGTGCTGTTGGAATTTATACCTGTCCACCAGGTGTTGCTGCACTTGTGATTTATGGTAATGTCGCTAACGTTGGTTCAGGAACATCAGTAACATCTTTCACTGCATATCATAGTAGAAGTGGTACTGATACTGAAATTCTCAATCTTGGTAGAATTCCTTCCCAAGATTCGATGTCATTTATTGAAGGTAGATTAGTTTTAGAAGTTGGAGACATTTTAAAAATCAAAGGTGATCTTAATAATACTATGAAATGTATTATTAGTATACTGGAGAATGCTAAGTAATGGGAAGACTTCTTTCTGGTAGAGTAGGATTAACAAGTGCTTCTGGTTTAACAACAGACAGATATTCTTTTATTGGGCTAGAACAGGTAGAACCTAATTTAGGAAATCCCGGAAATAATAATTATATTCTTTATAGTGATATTAACGGAAGTAGATACTGGAACCCAATTACTCCAGCTGGTACAGTCGATGGTATTACAGTAGAAGACGAAGGTGTAACACCAGTAGGATTTGCTGGTTCAATCACCATTATGAATTTTGTTGGTACTGGTGTTACAACTACGCAATCAGTAAAAGTAGTATCTGGATTCAACATTGGTGTTGCTACAGTAAGAGTTACATTACCAGAACAAGGAATTGGTATTGGATCATATATTGATGGTTCTAATAGTGTTATTGAGTATCTAAACACAGATGTAGGTCTTTCAACTGCAATTATATTGAGTTCTACAAATATGCCAAGCGCAGAACGTGCATGGATATCAAATGAAACTTTAGTACTACATGAGGGTGGTGATATTACAGTTGGTGCGGGTAGAATTTTTATAATAGATATTTTAAATCTTGCTACCTTATAATCATAAATAAAACAAGCAAAGTAGAACACTTCAGGGACTTATAATGTCAAAGCTTCGCGTAAATACGATTGTAAATAGAACCAATGATGATAAAGTTACTTTTCCGTTTGGTATTGGTGTTACAAATGGTATAGTAGTTGTTGGTGTTGTAACAGCAACATATTTCGTTGGTAGTGGAGTTTCATTGACTAATGTTCCTGGAGAGATAACAATCCAGCAACCAAGTGGTGAAGTTGCATTCTCTGGTATTACCACTATTAGAATTGGATCTGGATTGACAGCCAACCAACCTAGTGTTGGTATTGTATTAATTAGACCAAATGGCAATTTAGATAGTTTACGTGTTACTGGAATTGCTACTTTTGGTACTACTGGTCTTACAACCTTTAATGCTGCAACTGGGCAATTAAGATCACTATCCGATGGAAATATACTTCCACAAAGACTTGTAACAAAAGTAGAATTTACACCACAACTTGCAACAGATTTTGATGGTGCTTTAGTTTATTGTAAGGAAGATAATAATGTCTATTTGGCAGCTACAACTGGCATTTGGCATCAAATGGCTAGAGCAAATCATACCCTTGGTATTATTACTGCTAGTGGTGGATTTGTTGCTACAGGAAGTAACATTGGATTTACAGGACCGTTAAATTCTACTGGTATTTCTACAGCAGCATTCCTTCAGGCAACAACAATAAATGTTGGTGCTGCAGCAACTATTGGAACTGCGCTAACAGTAACTCAAGATCTAAAGGTAGGGAGACATGTTTTAGTTTCTGGTATTACTACAGCCACTGATTTGATTGTCAATAACATTACAGTCAATGGTGGCATCACAGGAAAAATCAATTCATCTGGTGTTTCTACAATTACGCAACTTGTAGCAACTACAGTAAATGCTTCTGGTATTGTCACTGCATCAACATTCAGTGGTCCACTTACAGGACAAGTAACTGGTAATGTTACTGGTAATGTTACTGGAGAAATAAATTCTACTGGTGTTGGTACAGTAGCATTCCTCCAGAATACCCACATCAACTCATCTGGTATTCATACTGCTGCTACATTCGCTGGTACATCAGCAATATTTACCAATGTTACAGCCAATGGTGGTATTACTGGAGCAGTAAATAACGCTGGTGTTGGTACAGTAGCATTCCTCCAGAATACCCACATCAACTCATCTGGTATTCATACTGCTGCTACATTCTCTGGTACAACAGCAACCTTCACCAATACTAATAGCACAAATACTGTTCTTAGTGGTCTTACTACAGTTTCAAACACTGTTGCACCAAACGCAAACAACACAGTTTCTTTAGGTACATCAGGAAACCGTTGGTCAAACGTATTTTCAAATGACTTAGACTTGTCAAACGAAGGAAGTGCTAATGATATTGATGGTACATGGGGATCTTTCTTAGTACAAGAAGGTGAGGAAAGTCTATATATTATCAATAGAAGAAGCGGCAAGAAATTCCGCTTTGTTCTTGAAGAGTTGGTTTGATAATTCTATAAATACACAAGAAGGAAACTAAACAATGGCTTTATACGGAGACGGAGTAAACGTAACAAAAACCACTAGTGCAACAGCTGCAACTTATGGCGATGCTACAAACGTTGCTCAAGTAACAATTGATGCTAACCAAAGACTTAGTGGTATTACAAACGTTGCAATCACTGCTGCAGTAAACGCTAACGCATCTGTGGGTGATGTTGGAACCTATGGTTTCATGCAACAAACAACTGGTATCACATCTTATATCCCAGGTGATACGCTTGCTGGTTCAACACTTCGTTATTCTGATGCTACTGGTCGTATTTATACGTCTACTACACCATCAGGAAACTGGAAATGCATGGGATATGATTCTGGTGCAGCACTAGTTAACACTGGAACTGGTACTGGAACTGGTACTGGATCTGGTACAATTACGGGTACTGTATCTGTTTCTGGTACTGTATCTATACCTGGTAAACCTGCAACAGCGTATACAGGTACTGGTACTGCAACAGGTACTGCAACAATCAACACAGTTACAGTAAACAGTGTTACTGTAAACACCACAGTTGCATATTCGGCAACCCTTTGGTTACGATATTCTTAATATATACTAAGGAGAAATAAAAAAAAATGTCACAGTATTACACAATTAGAGATGCTCGTAACCCAAGATGGGCTAATCCTGAGCATAATGCAATCGATCTGGAAGTAGATTTTACCGATCTTCCTGAGGAATACCTACCTTATACTGCTGCACCAACGGATGTTGTTGAGCATTCAAGAGAACTTTATAACAGAGCTCTTGCTGGTGAATTTGGCACTATTGTAGAATATGATGGTCCTCTAAAATGGACACCAATTAATAAAACTACCATTCAGGTTTCCACTGAAGGTTTAGTTCAACTTCTACTTGAAAAGGGTATTCTTACTGATGAAGAAGTTGATACAATTCTTATTGAAGAAACGGTAACAGTTGGTTTTGCAAGAACCACATTTGACGGTTCAAATCCTGTTTATAATGGCGTTTACTAATATAAGTGTTCGCTGATCAATCTGATAAGTGGCACCATTCAATCTGCAGGTATCTGGGGTTATCCTCAGATACCTCTTTTTTATTTGGTGTAATTCCTGGTGTTTGTCGTGAAGTTCTCGGTAGACGTGATTTTATGTATACCCAACCAGAAGGTTTTAACGCTATTAAAGTATATTGTTTTACTGAACCACACAACAATAAAATAAACAACAGTAAAGTTGTTCGTTCATACTATGGTGTTTGTCCATTTTTATGGGATCTTGGTGTAACTGCAATCAAAAAAGAATACAATCCTAAAGGTTCGTTATTTTTCTTACCAAGGGATGATGTAGGAACAATTCGTGAAGACGAATGGCAATCGGTGCAGGATGTTATTGATACTGCACCAAAACCAATTACATTCTTATTACCTTGGAGGCAGTGTGATATATGGAAACATTGGAATAAGTTATCTTTACCGGAAGATTGTAACTTTGTGCAAATGTCTGATAAAGAAACAAGACAATTTGTTCTATCCGAGTTATTTCTAACCCACGAAAACATTTATATTCCTTGGCCAGGTACAGATGTTTATTTTGCAGAATTTTTAGAAAAGAATATTATTATCTACGACGATATCAAAAAATATAGGACTAAGACTGTTGATGAAGGTGGCAAACAAATTCAATCAAAAGTTCTTAGATTTTTAAAGTGGGGGTATGATTATCTAAATGATACACAAAAACAATTTTTTCACTGGACAGAAAATTGGAATGATTTATCTTTAGACGATAGAAAATTTCTTACAACAAAAATGTTAGGACTTGATGTATTGAAATCGCCTAAAGAGTTATTTGATGATATGAAATCAAACGGATTTCTTCAAGATGGATTAGAATTTGTGTGTGATGAAAACTATCAGAAGTCTTATGAGTGGTTGAAAACTAAATCAGAAAAATTTGTTAATTCTAATTGTAGTAGTGAATGTGCTACCATATTTGGTAAACTTTAGAATTGCCGAAAAAAATCTTTGTCTTCCCAACCTTTATCATCGATATAATGTGCTGCACGAGGTTTACCAAAAAACAACTGATGATATAAAACACCCCATTCTTTTAGTTGTTTTTCCGTAAATTCTCGCATTGCTTTATCTGCTTCTGCTTGATTGTTATTAGATCCAAGCATACCACGAGCAGTCATTAGATAAATTTTAGCACCTTTTTGATATAGACGATTAACAACACTAATTCGTGAAAGAATTGGTTGAGCGTCTTCAAGATTACATTTTTCTTCTGTGCAAAGAGTACCATCAATATCAAAGCAGTAGATCTCTGCTTTATCATCAATATCAGAAACGATCATGGTAATTTAGGAAGTGTAATCCCATTATACGACATAAGCATATACATTGTCCAGAGTGCATTGACTTCAAATTCGTGATATGTTTCTACATCAAGAACAATTGTCTCAATGGTCTTATGTTTTTGTGGTGCAATCAATACAACAGGCATACCATACTCAACATCTTCTAGAGCAGTCACCAATGAAGATTGCATCCTGCAACTAATACCAATAATTAGATCTGCTGTATTACAAGCATAATCTACCCATTTTTCATGCCATCCACCATCAACATCAAATGCAGTGATTGAAATACTATCAGGAGCAAAACAGAATTTATCTGTATGGCGATAAATATCAGATGCCATATGTTGAGCAACTGCTAAGTTGCCGCCATTACCAATTAGAGCAATTTTAGATGCTTTACCAAACATCTTTGCTGCTTGTTCAATATTGCCGCTTTGAAAGTTCATGTTCAATTTCTTGGATGTGAGATTGTCTATCTACTGCTCTTATTTTACCACATTTTAGATCATATGGCACTACTTCATATTTTCCACAAAAACCAATCGTATCCAATCCTTTCCAATATTCAACAAATCCCATATCAAGATTAGGAAAATCACAGATTACATCTCGTTTATAAAAATATAATCCCAATTGCACCGTGATATTTTTGCACATTACATCTGGTGTTCTTTGCATATGAACAACTCTACCATTATTTTCAATCATCTTAACAACATCTTCGTCTTCAAGATCATCAGGTTCTAGTTGTCTTGATGCTTGAACCATATCATAATCGTTATCAACACCAAACTCAATAATGTTATCGATCCATGCAGGATTTGTTAACGGTTCGTCTCCTTGCAAATTAAAAACATAATCACTTTCCAGAGTTTGAGATACCTCTGACACGCGATGAGTGCAGGTATAGTGTTGATCTGTAAGTTGTGATTGATATCCATTGATTTCACATAAACGTTTGATGATTTCGTCTTCTGTAGCTACAATGATTTGATCAAAATACTTAGATTGTTTTGCGATATCTGCAACACGTACTACCATTTCACGTCCTAGTATCCTAGCAAGTGGTTTGCCATGAAATCGACTAGATTTCATTCTTGCTGGAATGATGCAAGTTATTTTTTTGTTATTATACATGAGAAATAAGATCTTTGATATATTCAACTTCGTTATTCATTTTTTCAAAATTTTGGACAACTTTATGCCCAATAAATCTACATCTACCAGTAACGAGAATTTTCATATTAATGATATCTAATCATTAATATCATAGCATATATAAACTAAGTTGTAAAATATCATGGATAAAGCGCGGGGTTGACAAATCACGCAATTACGACTAGGATAGCTCTGACACCGATGACAAATCATGTTCCAGTTGGGTCAAGAAGTTCAGTATAATGAGCATAAGGGCATAGTAGATTTCTATGACAAACATTATATTGGAATATGTATTAACGGATGTGAAGATCGGTTGCGTTCTGTTCGTTTGATTGTATATCCTTGTGATTGGGATAAAGTTAGTATAAATACCGATAGAACATAATTTCTATCGGTAATGAATCCCCAAGAATTATACGAAGCATATATGACAGTCTACGAAAGTGATGATCGTAGAGAAATGAGAAAACTTGCTTCACAAGAAAGACAAGCAGAAAAGAAATCTGAAAGTGAATTTAGAAATAATAAAGGTGGTATTGGTGCTAAGAAATCTGGACCAAAGTTGAGCGCCACAAAATTGTCTAAGAAGGAGGGTGAAAGCTATTCTAAGCAGACAATGAATACTGCCGAATATATTGCAAAAAAAGCAAAAAAACATACTGTAGGTAATCCTTTCCCTGAGCAAGTAGATTATTTTGATGAGGTTCTATCAGAAATTACTGCTGCTGGTTATACTGTAGAGCAAGCATTATCGTATATGGTTTATGAAGCACAGTACGCTAGAAACAATCCAGAGAAGTATGAGCGTGAACAAGAGAAAAGTCAATCTTCCCGTGACCGTAAAATGAATGATCCTAAGACTGGTATCAAGTCTAAAGCGTTCAATGATTTCTATAATGCTCAGATGGCATCTAAAAAGAAGAAGCCCTGAACCAGTTTTTAAACTGTCCACTAAACCGCCTGAGAGGGCGGTTTTTTGCTATGATACTGTTAAATCAAGAAAAGCAATGCCAGTCAACATCGAAATCAAAGGCAATCTAGCACGATTGCTTGCTACTGAAAACCTAATTGTTGAACATAAGCAGGTAGAAACTGCTATGTTTGATGTTGATCGCCGGGTGTTGACGTTACCGATGTGGCAGAAAGCAAGCAATCATGTTTATGATATGCTTGTTGCACATGAAGTTGGTCATGCATTGTTTACACCATTCCGTGAGTGGAATTTTGAGGAAAATTATAAGGATGTTCCGCCCGATTATGTAAATGTGGTTGAAGATGCTCGTATTGAGCGTCTGATGAAGAACAAATTTGCAGGTCTATCGCGTGATTTTTACGCTGCATATAATGAATTACACCATGATAATTTTTTCGGTGTAAAAGATGAAGATATCAATCGGATGAAACTGATTGACAAAATTAATTTGTATTTCAAAATTGGTGCATATCTTTGTATTGACTTTGAAGATGATGAAGAACAGTTTGTAACTGAAATTGTAAAAGCAGAAACGTTTGAGCAAGTTCTTGATATTTCTAAACGTATTCATGAGTATGCTAAGCAACAACACAAACAGAAAAAAGTTCAACCTCAAGAAAGTCAAGATGATGTTTCTGATGGACATCAAACTTCTCAACAACCACAATCATCAACTGATGGTGTAAATGATAAAAATGACTTTGAAAATCTTGAGCAAAATAACAATAGCATCAAGGAAGGTAAATCTGAAGTTGGTAATAAAAAAGTAGAGAAACCAGAAGCAAATCCTAATTCAGAAGATGAAGGTGATCTAGATAAATCTGACACTCAACAATCATTCTCCAATAAGAGTAGTGATTTGATTGATCGTCGCTTAAATGAAACTCTGTACGTTGGAGTTCCTGAATTGAATATTGATAATGTTGTTGTTGATTTTGATACTGTTAAGAAGTATCTTGATCTTCATTATCAAGACGAAGCACTAGTCAATTCTGCACGGGAAGATCGGATCAAAGAAGAGATCCAACGTTATATTCAATTCAAGAACTCTGCTGCTAAGGAAGTTAACTACTTGGTAAAAGAGTTTGAGATGAAGAAGTCGGCAGATGCTTATGCTCGTGTTACAACTTCACGCACTGGTATATTGAATACAGGTAAACTACATTCATATAAGTACAATGAAGATCTGTTTAAAAAAGTAACAACCATTCCTGAAGGAAAGAACCACGGTCTAGTGTTCTATCTAGATTGGTCTGGTAGTATGCAGCATATTATGCTAGATACTATGAAACAGTTGTTTCAGTTGGTTTGGTTCTGCCGTAAAGTTAATATTCCCTTTGATGTGTATGCGTTTACCAATAACTCTCATAGTTTGAATATAGGTGATAATACTACGCCAGTTCATGATATTTCTAAAATGGATGTGTGTAAAGAATGGAAGGAAAATGATATTAATATTGATGGATGTTTCCGTATGGTCAATATTCTTAACAGTAATGTGAAGAATGCTGATCTAAATAAAATGATGCAGAATTTGTGGTTGACTGCTAAATCATTCAGCAGCAGTCACTATGAGTATCCTCTTCGGTTTTCGCTTGGTGGTACACCTTTGAATGAGTGTATTATTGCATCTGCTCAACTTATGCAACAATTTATCAATAAGCACAAAGTGCAAAAGTGTCACGCTATTGTTCTTACTGATGGAGAAGGTTACAGTCCATCTTATAATCTTATTCGTAAAACTCATTTTGATAGTGCTGCTAAAAAAGGTCGTGGTCGAATTTATCAAAATACTGTGATCCGCAATCCTCGTAATGGACGTACATATTCCCCTCAAAATACCGAGGGAGATTTTACAAACAAACTGATTGAATATGTGAAGGATGATGTTCCTGGTGTGAGTTTTGTTGGGTTCCGTGTTCTTGAACGAGGGTCACTTAGCAACTTTTTTAATTGGTATGGTATTAATAGTCAATATACAAATATTGATGAGATGCGTAATGATTTAAAGAAAAATAATAGTCTTTGTATAAAGACTAAAGCATTTGATTTGTTCTTTGGTCTGCAACAATCCTCGTTAAGTGTTGATGCTGATTTGAAAGTAGAAGACGATGCTTCTAAGCGGGAGATTAGTAATGCTTTCCGTAAGATGTTCAAGGGTAAAAAAACTAATAAGTTTGTACTTCAAACATTTGTGAAGCAAATTGCATGACTGAAATTAAACTATTCGTATAAGAAGGTTGCCGTACACAGAAACACAACTAATGTCAACACCTAACTGGCAACACCATAGTAAAAAGAATAAAAAAACTAAGGGAACATGTAAAGGTCTGTTAAAATCTAAAAAACAAGTATTAAAATTTTTATTGAGGAAATTAAATGGCAACATGGAAAGTTAGATTAGAAGTTGGAAATTATTGTAATCTTAAGTGCCCATTATGTATGAGAGAAAAAGTTAATAAAAAAACATTAAATAACATGAATATATCACTTGACACGGTAAAAAAATTTTTACCACGAACATTTTTACGTTTTTATGTTTCTAATGTATACTTATCGGGTTCATTAGCAGAACCAACATTAAATCCACATTTTATTGATATTGTAAAATATCTTATGTTACATTCTTTAGTTTCTATTGATAGTAATGGATCAACAAAATCTGTAGAATGGTGGAAAGAATTGGGAAAAACTGGAGTTGAATGCACATTCTCTCCCGATAGCATAAAACCAAACAATAATAAGTATCGTATTAATTCAAATACTGATAAAGTTATTGAGAACATGAAAGCTTTTGTAGATGCTGGCGGTAAATCAATTTGGAAATTTATTTCATATTCTCATAATGAAGACGAAATAGAAGAACATAAAAAAATTTCTAAAAGTATTGGTTCAAATTTTTCTTTTGCTCAACCAAGACTTATTCCAAAAAAACTTGAAAAATCTTTAAATTTCACAACATCTTCTTTTTTAAAAAAAGATAAGCATGAAGTATCATATACTGATGGGAATTCTCCTGAACATTATTGTAAATTATTTGGTGATATTGGAGACTATTTAATTGAAATATCCCCCGAAGGCATTGTCTATCCGTGTTGTATGATGCCCAAAGATTTTTATCTTGTTTATGAAAAATTTTTTATATCTGGTGATACAAAACCAAACTTAAATATTGAAAATAAAGAATCTAAAGGAATTTCATTTATAAAAAC
>Ga0209444_10000712_pt1 | contig 18530 bp, 18 predicted proteins | sample LauGreFaBDMM15DN_2_FD_188215 | JGI IMG/M metagenome (GOLD analysis project Ga0209444, IMG submission 188215) | Freshwater lake microbial communities from Lake Michigan, USA - Fa13.BD.MM15.DN (SPAdes) (version 2) | ecosystem: Environmental > Aquatic > Freshwater > Lake | place: Lake Michigan...
GTTCTCATATAAGTGATGTATCCCTCTTGGTAGAGAGATTGAGCAACGTCCATGGTTTGCTTTGCAGATAGACGCAACTTACGAGAAGCTTCCTGCTGAAGAGTCGAAGTTGTGAAAGGAGCAGCAGGTCTTCTTGTACTTGGCTTTGCTTCAACTGAAATAACTTCAATCGGGACACCTGGTGTCTGAATGGCAGTTGCCAAAGAAGTTGCAGTTGCTTCATCCAGCAAGAGAACCTGTGCGGTTAGCTCACCCTTGTCATTGAATGAATCACCTGTCGCAATGCGCTGACCGTTGTATGTGTGAAGCTTTGCTTCGAACTTAGGCTCAGATTCTTTACCTGTGTCAAAAGTCGCTTTGATGTCGAAGTATGAGGCAGAGACGAAAGCCATACGCTCGCGCTCACGCTCAACTACCAGACGAACTGCAGGAGACTGCACACGTCCAGCGCTCAGTCCTCGAGCCACTTTGCGCCAAAGCACAGGTGAAATCTCGTAACCATATAAGCGGTCAACAACTCTTCTAGTTTCTTGAGCTTGAACTAGGTCATCGTCGATCGCTCTGGTGTTTGCAACGGCTGCCTGAATGGCTTCTTTAGTAATTTCGTGGAACACCATGCGGTGAACTGGAACCTTTGGCTTTAGGACATCGAGCAGGTGCCAGGCAATAGCCTCACCTTCGCGGTCCTCATCTGTCGCGAGGTATAGCTCGTCTGCGTCTTTCAGTGCTGCCTTGAGTTCAGAGACTGTCTTGTTCTTACCGGCTGAAATTGCGTAGTAAGGCTTGAAGTCATCATCGACATCGATTGAGAACTTACCGATAGTTCCCTGCTTCTTTAGCTCGGGAGATAGGTCCTTTAGATCAATCAGGTCTCGGATATGACCTACGGACGCGAGTACACGGAAGTCATCGCCAAGATACTTGGCGATGGTCTTTGCCTTAGCTGGTGACTCTACGATTACCAGTTTCTGACCTGAACTCACTAATACTCCTACCTAAGTGGGCTAATCCCCGAGCCTGCCCGAGCCTTAACCCTATGAACTATACCTAAAACTTGCTGAGATACACCTATATAGATGTCAGAACCGACTTTATGGCATTCCTCCAGTGTTGCACCAAACTCTTTAACAATCTGGTCAGCAGTTTCACAGGGAAACCCTACCGATAACCCTCTAAATGCATCAGCTGCAGCTATAACTGCCGTATCGGCGGTCGCCTGAAGCCTAGCTAATGCAAGGTTTTCCACTTGAACTCCAACTCCCAGGCAAAGAACCCCCAATAGGCAGAAGATTATTCCCAAACTTAGAATGCTCCCAGAACCAGACTCGTTCATAGGCCAGATTTCCGAGCACATGCACGCTCAGTTACAGGAATCTCAAAGACGCCTGCAACCTTTGAATTCTTTGTCAGCTCAAGACAAACACTCAAGTCCAGATACTCAATTCGAGACAGAAGTCCTATCGATCGTTCATTGAGAAGATCAGACAGAAACGGCTCTTCCTCTCCCCTAGCTAGCGCCCGAGCGCCATCAGCTGCTAGCGAGACCATGCTCATCCGGCTGATTTGAATAGCCAGCACTTGAATACCAAGAACCAGAATGAGGATTGCAGTCGGTAGCACCACAGCGAACTCTGCTGTTACTGAACCAGCGTCACTTTCTAGCCTCCCGAGACGCTGAGTGCAGAGCGAACTAGCTCTAGGAGCATTCCCTTCACTTCCTCGCTTCTGAGTATTGCCAGGAGTATTCCGGCAAACCCTACAGCTGCGAGAGTGATGATTGCGTACTCTGCAGTACTGGCACCTCGATCGTCTAACCAGATATCTTTGTTCATTTACTTTTCCTTTCACTTTGGCCCAAACATTGAAGCCATCAACGGGATAACTGCAAGACACACAAAAGCTGGCAGAACAGCAAGTCCCAGTGGGAGCATTAGCCGAACACTTAGCTGTTCGATTCTTAGTTCGTTAGCGGTGAGGTTTTCCCGCTGCATAATTCGCGCCTGAGATTTCAGAAGGTCGCTGACTCTTGCCCCCGTGGTCTCCATCAGGTTGGCAATCTCAGCCATGGCTAGTTGTTCTGTCTTACTTGGCTCTTCTCTGAAGATCTTGGTATGCGATTCAAAAGCAATCTTTTGGGCCTTGTTGAGATTTGCTCCGCCTCCTGAAGCTAAAGCAACTGCCATAAGGAAATATCCAGAGTAACTCTCGGTTGGAGTAGCGCGAGCTATGAGTTTCGAGCTAACTATCTTGGCTGCAACCAAAAGAGCAACCCCGAGAAGAACTGATAGAGCTAACACTGGTCTCTCGATTATTGCGCCTAACAATTCGAAGCCAGAGAGCTGGGCAATGAGCATGGTCAATACCGGTAGCCAGATGACAAGTCTTGAGCTTGACTTAGGTCCCGCGTAGGCAACCTTGATTCTCTCAAGCGAACTATCCCGTTGATAACAGAGTTCTGCAACAACATCGATTTCACTTGCAACACTTGCTCCCGATTGAACTGCAACTTGGAGTAAATACTGCAAACCAGGATTGCTACTCGGAATGCCACCAATAATCTCAATTGCTTTTGGCATTGAAACACCCGAGCGAAGTAACCCAGAGAGCTTGGTCAGCGTGATGGCATCAGAGCTCAACGTTCAACCTCTCGATTGCCACAACTCTTCTCAGCCCATCTTGACGGCTGACTTCAATAACCCAGTGGATGGAATTAGCGATTAGCGCTTTAGCAAGATTGTTGGAGACGCCAGCAAAGTTTAGGATTCCCACCATTCGTAGATATGCATCTTTATAGGAGTTGGCGTGCAGGCTAAACCCTGCTCCGGTGTGGCCAGTGTTCAAACTCTGCAGTAAAAGAAGTAGTTCTTCTCCCCTTGCTTCGCCAATCACTATCCGATCTGGTCGCATCCGCAGAGCATTGCGTAAGAGAGTTGTCAGAGTAATAGACCCTACCCCTTCATGGTTTCTCTCCCTGATCTTGAGTGCAACAGCATTACCAGAAAGCGCTAGCTCAAAGTTATCTTCGAGCGTGACTATACGTTCACTTGAAACTTCGTTGAGCATCGCTCGAAGCAAAGTAGTTTTACCTGCACCTGTTCCTCCGACTATGACAAAGTTTTCTTTGTTTAGAAGAATGGATTGCATTAGTTGAAGCTGGTTCAGGTTGATGGAATTAGTTGCAAGGAGTTCTTGCAACGAAAGCGATCGCAGCGAATGTCTTCGAATGGATACTTGGGTATCAAACGAGCACTCTCCAGCTAGAACAGCATGGATGCGCAGTAATCCGAAATCTGTCGGAACACTGACTTCACCCAACGGTTGAGAAAAATCCAGTCTCCCGCCGCAACTACTAAACACAGCCTGAGCCCAAGATCTAAGTTGAGACTCATTCTCGAATAGAGGCTCTACTTCGGTGAGCCTTCCAGAAATCTCAACCTGGGTCTTTGAACTTGATGTGATGAGGATGTCGGTGACTCTCTCATCTGCAAGCAGTGGCTTGAGCTTCTCTATTTCATGCACAGAGCAATGGTGCTGGTTAGGCGTCTTGGGTGAGTAAAGAGTTAGAGAAAATGTGTAAAAGCTTGCGCTCTGAAGGGTGTGTAAAAGGGGCTTAAATTAGGGGGCCCCGGTCTCTGGGGGGAGTGACCGGGGCCGGCGATATCTGATTGGGGGAATCAGAATATCGCTGGTCAGCCGAAGCTGACTCCAAAATTATAACAACTTTGAGAGGGTAATGGAACAGGCGGGTTTGACTAAAGGTAGATACTTATTTTGAGAGAAAGAGATGCAATGGCTAATCCAGAATTTCAAGTGTCTGCAACAAACACAGAGTTTTGGGCGAAACAAGCCGAAGCACTCGCCTGGCATAAGCCTTTCACTCAAACTCTTGATTGGAGCGATGCTCCCTTTGCTAAGTGGTTTGCAGATGGTCAAATCAATGCCTGCTTCAACGCGCTAGATAGACATGTAATTGCAGGTAATGGCGACCGAATTGCCCTCCTCTTTGAGGGTGAGCCAGGTGACTCTAGGTCATACACCTACTCAGAGCTTCTTGCTGAAACCAAGAAATCTGCTAACGCTCTAATTGGTCTTGGAATTACGGCAACCGACCGTGTAGCGATATACATGCCCATGATTCCAGAAACCATCATTGCGATTCTGGCCTGTGCTCGCATTGGCGCTGTTCACAGTGTTGTCTTTGGCGGCTTCAGTGCAGATTCGCTGAGAACCAGAATCAATGATGCGGAAGCAAAGTTAGTTATCACCGCTGATGGCGGTTACCGCAAAGGCAAAGCCCATCCTCTAAAGGAAGCTGTTGATCAGGCGCTAGCTGAAGATAGTTGCCCAACTATTGAGCATGTCTTAGTAGTTAAGCGGACTGGAGCAGAGATTACCTGGAACCATAAAGATGTTTGGTGGCATGAAGCACTAGCCTCAGCATCTTCAGAACACACAGCTGAAGGGTTTGATGCTGAGCACCCACTATTCATTCTCTATACCTCAGGAACTACAGGTAAGCCAAAGGGTATTCTGCACACCACCGGAGGTTATCTAACCGGAGCTTCGTATACTCACAAAACAGTCTTTGATCTCAAACCTGAATCCGATGTCTACTGGTGCACTGCTGATGTTGGTTGGATAACTGGTCACAGTTATGTGGTTTATGGGCCTCTAGCTAATGGAGCAACACAGGTCATCTACGAAGGAACTCCTGATAGCCCAACCTTTGAACGTTGGTGGCAGATCATTGAGAAATACAAAGTCAGCATTTTCTATACAGCTCCAACTGCGATTAGAACCTTCATGAAGATTGGTAGAGAGATTGTTGAAGGTAAAGATCTCTCAAGTCTTCGTATCCTTGGTTCCGTTGGTGAACCAATCAACCCCGAAGCTTGGCAGTGGTACAACGAAGTAGTTGGTGGTTCACGTTGTGAGATTGTCGATACGTGGTGGCAAACCGAAACAGGTTCAATCATGATCTCCCGCATTCCAGGTGTAAATGAAACCAAACCTGGTTCTGCCCAAACTCCCCTGCCTGGAATTGTTATTGGCATTGTTGATGAGTCAGGTAAGCCTGTTGAGAGAAATGAAGCTGGCTACCTAACCATAGATGAGCCGTGGCCTTCTATGCTTCGAGGTGTCTGGGGTGACCCAGAACGATTCAAGGAAACCTATTGGTCTAAGTTCCCAGGTGAGTATTTTGCTGGTGACGGAGCACGATTTGATAAAGATGGGGACATCTGGTTACTGGGACGTATCGATGATGTCATCAAGGTCTCAGGGCACAGGTTGTCAACAGCTGAGATTGAATCTGCTTTGGTTGAGCACAGATGGGTTGCGGAAGCTGCGGTGGTGGGTGCTAAAGATGAAATAACCGAACAGGCAGTTGTTGCCTTCGTTATCCTTCGTCAGGATGAAATAGATGATGCACCTGATGATGAAAGCATTGGCAAGATTCTAAGAACTTGGGTAGCGGAAAAGATTGGACCTATTGCTCGTCCTCGTCAGATCATGGTTGTTTCTGAACTACCCAAGACAAGATCTGGAAAGATCATGCGAAGACTGCTAAGAGATGTTGCCGAGGGAAGACCTGTAGGCGATGTCACTACTCTTGCAGATTCATCCGTGATGAATGCAATCAATGACAAGCTCACTTCTGGAGCTAACGACTAGTTACTCGAATTCAACAATGAGTTCGACTTCAACTGGTGAATCCAGTGGAAGTACTGCAACACCGATGGTAGATCTAGCGTGAATACCAGCATCACCGAATACTGCACCTAGGAACTCAGAAGCTCCGTTGTTGATTGCAGGCTGGCCGGTGAAGCTAGGGTCGCAGGCGATAAAGCCATTTACCTTCACGATTCTGGTGATTCGATCTAGGTCACCGATAGCAAATTTGATGGCTGCTAGACAGTTCAGGGCTGAGATCTGAGCTAGTTCTTTAGCTCTTTCTGGAGATACCTGGTTAGGGACTTTACCTGTCTCAACTAGAACACCTGAAACAAAAGGTAGTTGGCCTGCAGTCATCACGATGTTGCCGGTTGCAACAGCTGGAATATATGCCGCTACCGGTGGTACTAATCCAGGAAGTGGGTGGCCCAATTCGATGAGTCTTGCCTCGATTTTGCCAGTCATTATTCAGCCTTAGGTTTCTTCATATAAGCGACATATCCGCCCTCAGGGGTTGTTACCACTTGAACAAGTTCCCAGCCCTGTTGACCCCAAAAGTCTAGTATTTGCTTAGGGTTGTGGGGTGGCAGAGGGCTTACGGTGTATTCCCAGGTAGTCATTTAACTGCTTCCTCTCAGAGTTTGAAGGTAACCTAGAGTCTATGTCTGTTAAGGGTAAAAAAGCCAAGCGAGGTGGCTGGCTAGCACTACTGGGCCTAAGCTCAATTGCTAGCTTGCTGAGCTTTGCCCTACTACTACCAATGGTTTGGTTGGGAAGCATTGGCGTAACAGCAACTCTTTCAGTTTTTGAGAACCTACCTGACTTCATCAAACCCGTTAACGCTGCTGAAGCATCCAACATTTACGCCGTGAAGAACGGGAAACCAGTAATGGTGGCTCGCTTCTTCAACGAGAACCGAATCTCTGTTGAGTTCGATGAAATCTCCCCAAATATGATTCGTGCGGCCATCGACACTGAGGATCCTCGTTTCTATGAACACATTGGTGTTGACTGGATCTCCCTGGCCAGAGCAACACTCACCAACGTCGCTAAAGCTGGTAAGGGTCCTGGTGGTTCAACTATCACCATGCAGTATGTGAAGAACAACCTTCTGGAAGCAGCAGTGCTATCTGGTGATCCGGAAGCTATCGCGATGCAAACTGATAGCGCGCGCGCTCCTCAGAGAAAGTTCCAAGAGATTCGTCTAGCCCTTGCCCTCGAGAAGACATACAGCAAGCAGGATATTCTTGCTGGCTACCTAAACCTGTCTTTCTTCGGAACAAACATCAATGGTGTTGAGGCTGCTTCAGAGTATTACTTCGGGATCAAAGCCAAGGACCTTAATGTTCCTCAAGCTGCGATGTTAGCTGCGATGCTGAAGGGTGCTGAGGACTACCGCCCGGATGTTGAAGAGAATAAAGAACGTGCTCTAAACAGACGTAACTATGTAATTCAGAACATGGCTGATGCTGGTGACATTACTCAAGCAGAAGCTAATGAATACAAGGCAACCCCAATAGAGCTAAACATCCAGAAGATTCCAACCGGTTGTGAAGCGGATCAGCAAACTGCGTTCTTCTGTGACTATGTAGTTTGGACAATCCGAAACTCACCAGAGTTTGGACCAACCCAAGCAGACCGGGAAGCGCTGCTTCGCAAGGGTGGCTTGGATATCTACACCACCATGGACATCAAGCTTCAGAAGGTCGCCGACAATGCAACCAAGACTTGGGCACCTCCGACAGATCCAAACAAACTTGGTTCATCCAGCGTCTCCGTCCAGGTTGGTACTGGAAGAGTTCTAGCTCTCACGCAGAACAGAATCTACGACCAGACAGGGTCAGATATCCCTGGGCACACTTCAGTGAACTATTCAACAGATCGTCCTTACGGTGGTTCCTCTGGTTTCCAAACAGGTTCGACATACAAGATCTTCACTCTCGCTGAATGGCTGTCCAAGGGGCACACTCTAAATGAACACGTCGACGGTCGAATCAGAGAATGGGATAACGCCACTGACTTCTCATCTCGCTGTGGTGAACTGGTTGGAACCTGGGCACCGGGAAACGACGCTAATGAACCAGAAGACCTAAACGCTATTCAAGCAACCTCACTCTCTGTGAACACAGCTTTTGCATACATGGCAAGCAAACTTGACCTCTGTGACATCAGAGACATGGCTAAACGCTTTGGTGTCCACAGAGCTGATGGAACTGAACTGGTTTCTTATCCAGCTTCCATTCTTGGTATTAACGAAGTTGCGCCTTTGACTATGGCTGCTGCCCTTGCTGGAGTTGCCAACAAGGGTGTTTACTGCACACCAATTGCCATCGATCGAGTTGTGGTTAGAGAGACAAAGTCAGAGCTCTCAGTCCCTAAGTCAATCTGCACTCAGGCAGTTAGCCCAGAGATTGCTGCGGCCATGACTAAAGCCATGAAGGCAGTTATCAATGGTGGTACCGGTGGTGCTTCAGCAACTGGAGATAACACTCCTCTAGCTGGTAAGACCGGAACAACAGATGCCGGTGTTCACACCTGGATGACAGGTTTCTCAAGCAAGGTGTCAACTGCAGTTTGGGTTGGCAACGTGACTGGAGCTGTGTCTCTTAGAAAAGTGAACCTCAACGGTAAACGAGCCAGCACAGTAAGACACGAGATTTGGCGCACCATCATGAGAAGCGCTAACAAGACCTACCCTGGCGCTAAGTTCGATGAACCACCGCGGAGCCTTATCGATTCTCCGAAGGTAACAATCCCAGTGGTTTCAGGTCTTGTCCCGGACGCCGCTTCTCAGAACATTCTTGCTCTGCAACTAAACACAAAGATTATTGTCAACCCGGTTGGTTCAACTCAGCCATCTGGAACAGTTGCATACACCAGACCTAAGGCTGGCTCTGTTGTTCCAGTTGGAACCCAAATCAAGATCTATATCTCTAAGGGTGGCTTTACCACGGTCCCTAATGTGAATGGAATGAGCGTAGCTGAAGCGACAGTGACATTGAACGCTGCGGGGTTCCCAACAGTTAGTGCACCACAGCCGTCACAGGGTGACTTCTTCGTTCACGACCCAACAATTCCCGCCGGAAACGTTGTTGGAACCAAGCCGGCAGCTGGCAAAGCTGTTGATTCAGCTTCCGCAATTCTTCTAGTTATCAGCAAAGGCCCGTAAGCCCTAAATGCTTTGGTTCCTTGTTCCAGTTGTTTTAGTTATTGTCTACGCAACTCTGATTGAAAGATTCTGGTTTGCAGTTAGACGAGAGTCCCTAGCAATTCTTCCTAAAGGTTCTAAAGAGATAACCATCCTGCACATCTCAGATATCCACATGGCTCCTTGGCAGCGAAGAAAGCAAAACTGGATCAAGTCTCTTGCCAAGCTAAACCCGGATTTAGTAATTAACACTGGAGATAACTTAGGTGCCAGAAACGCTATACCAGCAACTCTAGATTCACTAAAAGGATTAACAACACTTCCTGGAGTATTCGTCAACGGGTCAAACGATATGTTCGTTCCTTCAGTTAGAAACCCATTTAAATACTTCACTAAGCCTTCAAAGGCTCATGATGTTACTCACGAGAGGCTCAATACAGAGGAGCTCTTAGAGGGCTTCGCAACGAGCGGTTGGATAGATCTGAACAACAAAAGCAATTCACTTACCATCAACGGCAGCAGGCTCTCCTTCATTGGAACAGATGATGCTCACGAGGGAATTGCCGATATCTCAAAAGTTGAATTAGTCGAGAAAAACGCGGATCTTGTTATCGGTGTCACCCATGCTCCATACCTGAAGGTCTTGGACGACTTGAGTGAAAAAGGTGCTGAAATCATCTTCGCAGGCCATACTCACGGTGGTCAGGTCTGTTGGCCAATTACCGGTCGAGCCCTAGTGACCAACTGCGATCTACCAACTAGATACGCAAGAGGTTTAGCAGAACTTAGAGACACCAAGGGTAAGAACTTCTTCCTACAAGTCTGTGCTGGGTTGGGCCATTCGATTTATGCACCGATTAGATTTGCCTGTCGACCAGAGGTCAGACTGTTGACTCTAAAGGCTAAGAGCTAAAACCGAACTGTTCTGCACCTAGAACGATGTATTCCTCGTCGGTGTTATCGCAACGTGCGACTAGCTCTGCTGCGTAACAGGTAATCGCACCAACAGTAATCTTGCTTCCGTTAGGGAGTGAGTAAATACCTTCAGGATCTGAATACAGGCCACCAGCACATAACCAGTCAGCGACTTTACCCTGAGACGGTTGGAAGCCCCAGAGTCTTGCTTGGTAACCCCAAGCACCCTGGCAGTCTGGTGGAGTTGTTGGTAGCTGGTAAGAGACATCGACTTCGCGCTGCTCACAGACCACTGTGTTAGGAACTAAGTTCATGGTGCACCAAACAGTTCCACCACCAACTCTGAATACATAACCACCGTAAGAGTTGCTGTAATCAGCAGCATTAACAATAGGAGCTTCGGCAGGTGGCGTTGGCGGGAGCGTGGTCTCATCAGAGTTGCTTTGAGTTGAGGCGCAGGCAGCGAGCAAAAGTGTTGACACTGCTAGAAATAGAACCCCGAACTTGCGCATAGTTTTAGGTTAGCCGAGAGGCCTAGAATTCACTGGCAACAAGCTCAGCAATTTCGTAGGTGTTTAGAGCGGCACCCTTGCGAAGGTTATCTCCCACTACAAACATCTCAATGCTGTTAGGGAAATCTAGTGACTGACGAACACGACCAACAAAGGTTGGATCCTGACCTGCAACAAGGTTTGGGGTTGGCCACTGACCATTGGCTGGGTCATCCACCAAACGAATGGTTGGCTCTTCAGTTAGAGCCTTGTGAACTTCTGCAACGGTTAGCGGGCTCGCAAAGGTCGCGTGAACAGCCAGAGAGTGGCTAACCAATACTGGAACACGGACACAGGTAGCGGCAACCTTTAGATCTGGAATACCTAGAATCTTTCTGCTCTCATCACGAACCTTCATCTCTTCGCTTGAGAAGCCGCCAGCCTTTAGAGAGCCAGCAAAAGGAATAACGTTTAGAGCAACAGGTGCAGCAAACGGTGAAACATCTAGCCCTAGACCAGCTGCATTCAAAGTGTTTAGAACATCTTCGCTAGCTTCACCAGCAGATGTTCCAGAGACAGCAGTGATTTCATCTCTAAGTCTTGCAATACCAGCGGCACCTGCACCCGAAACAGCCTGGTAGCTAGAGACAACAAGTTCAGTCAAAGTCCATCTGCGGTGCAGAGCACCAAGGGCCGCCATCATGGTCAAGGTGGTGCAGTTCGGGTTAGAGATGATGCCCTTCGGTCTATTTCTAGCCTGCTCAGGGTTTACCTCAGGAACTACTAGAGGTACCTCTGGATCCATTCTGAAAGCACCAGAGTTATCAACTGCAACTGCTCCGCGAGCTGCTGCAATTGGAGCCCAAACCTCAGATACCTCATCTGGAACATCGAACATTGCAATGTCGATGCCATCAAAAGCTTCAGGAGTTAGTTCAACAACAGTTAGTTCTTCACCGTGAACAGTAATCTTCTTACCTGCAGATCTTGCAGAAGCGATAAGACGAATCTCTCCCCAGATGTTTTCACGGTTGTTGATGATGTCAATCATTACGGTGCCAACGGCACCGGTAGCACCAACGAGAGCAAGGTTTGGTTTAGCCATTATCGACCTGTTCCTGCGTAAACAGTCGCTACTGTGTCTGCATCAAGATCAAAAGCCTTGTGAACTGCACGAGCTGCATCATCAACCTGCTCAAGAGATGTAACAACTGAGATACGAATTTCAGACGTAGAAATCATCTCTACGTTGATGCCCGCTTCAGCTAGCGCTCTAAACAAGATTGCTGATACACCAGAGTGAGTTCTCATACCCGCACCAACAACACTCAACTTACCGATTTGCTCATCGCTTTCAAGTTCACGGTAACCAAGGACATCTCTGTTCTGAGCTAGCGCATCAAGCACGCGCTTTAGATCCCCCTTAGGCAAAGTAAAGGTGATGTCACTAACTGCGTCAGTAACATCTGAACCGGTAGGAGTGTTCTGAACAATCATGTCGATGTTCGCTCCAGCCTCAGCAACCGTAGTGAACACTGCTGCAGCCTTACCAGGCACATCTGGAATACCGATGACAGTAATCTTCGCCTGAGACTTATCGGTGGCAACACCAGAAACGATTGATTCTTCCATTTGCTTTGCTCCATTTTCATCAGAGATAACTACTGTTCCAGGGTCAGTGCTAAAAGTTGACCTAACTACCAAATTCACTTTGTGTCTTCGAGCAAATTCAACTGCTCTAATGTGCAGAATCTTTGCTCCTGCGGCAGCTAGCTCCAGCATTGATTCAACATCAATCGCATCTAACTTCCTAGCAGTTGGGATGATGCGAGGGTCTGCTGTGTATATTCCATCAACATCGCTGTAGATCTCACAGACATCAGCCTTAAGTGCTGCAGCTAATGCAACAGCAGTGGTATCTGATCCACCTCTACCTAGGGTTGTGATGTCTTTGCTGTCTCTATTGAAACCTTGGAAGCCAGCAACAATAGCGATGTTGCCTCCAGCTAGTGCTTCAGCAACTCGGTCTGGAGTTACCTCTGCAATACGAGCATTACCGTGTACCTCATCGGTAATGATTCCAGCTTGAGAACCGGTAAAGGAAAGTGACTTAGCACCTAGGTCATTGATAGCCATTGAAACAAGAGCCATTGAAATACGCTCACCAGCGGTTAGGAGCATATCCAGCTCTCTACCTTCAGGTCTTGTTGCAACCTGGTTGGCTAAATCCATAAGTTCATCGGTGGTATCCCCCATAGCCGAGACAACAACACAAACCTGGTTACCAGCAGCTTGGGTCTCAATGATGCGCCTAGCGACATGCTTGATCTTGTCGGCATCGCCTACTGACGAGCCGCCATACTTCTGGACAATGAGCGCCAAGGTAGTGTCTCCTGGGTAAGGAAAAATGGGGGGATTTTCAACGATGAATAGTTAAAGTTTAGCCCTGATTTGAGCCTTTTGTTACTGCTGGCTAACTATCCGGCGACCCTCGAAGGCACGCCCTAGAGTGACCTCATCCGCATACTCCAGATCTCCACCAACAGGTAGCCCAGAAGCTAGGCGGCTAACGGTAATCCCCAGCGGAGCAAGCAAACGAGTTAGGTATGTAGCGGTAGCTTCACCCTCAAGGTTAGGGTCGGTCGCGATAATGACTTCCTTGATTTCAGGGTCATTAAGCCGAGACATCAGCTCTCTGATTCGAAGGTTATCTGGACCAATGCCATCAATTGGGCTGATAGCTCCGCCAAGGACGTGGTAGTAACCCTTGAACTCTCGAGTCTTCTCAATAGCCTGAACATCTTTAGATTCTTCAACGACACAGATGGCATCTTTGACTCGACGAGGATCACGACAGATATTGCAAAGTTCCGCTTCTGCTACGTTTCCGCAGGTGTCACAGAAACGAACACGGTCTTTAGCTTCAAGAAGAATCTTCGCTAACTCTGCTGCTTGATCATCATCAGTCTGAACTAGATAGAAAGCAATACGTTGAGCCGACTTCGGTCCAACACCCGGCAAACGACTCAAAGCATCAATAAGGTCTTGAACTACACCTTCATACATTATTTGTCACCATCAACTGGCTCTGCACCAAGAATGTCTCTAAGCACTGATTCGCCAACCTGACTGTCTTCGTCAATGAGTTTGTTTCTGTTCTCATTGACTACAACTTCAGGAGCTTTAGCAATTGGCTCAGTTGGTGCAGCAGATGCAGGAGTTGAAACCTGAACTACTGGTTCACCCTCTGACTTAGTCAAAGCACGATACTTCACTCGAACACCTAGAACATCAAAGATTGCTTTACGCAACTGCTCACTCGGAGAAGTAGTTCCACCATCTTTGAATACTGTCTTGTCATGTTCGTTAGAAAAAGCAATGTCTAGAATTTCACCATCAAAACCAACTGGAGTTTGTGGAAGAACAACCTGCCAAGCAGATCTAGAAATCTCAGCAAGCTTGGTCTTGATATCTGGCCAAGCAGCTTGGAAGGTTTCCCAGGTCACTGCAGCGCTTGGAACCGGTTGAGGAGCTGCAGCTTGAGGTTGACCAGCTGCTGGTGGAGCAACTGGAGCATTTCCGCCTAAGCCCATTCTTCTTTCAAGACGATCGATGCGAGCTAGAGAGCCCGTTTCTGAAGTATCCTGTGCTGGAACCAAGACCTTAGCAAGCATTAGTTCTAGCTGAAGCTTCGGGCTGGTTGCACCGTTCATTCGAGTTAGACCTTCTGCAATTACATCAGCTGCGTAGTTCAATTCAGCCTTACCGAATCTCTCAACCTGCAATCTCATTCGGTCTAGCTGATCCTGAGGAATATCTCGAAGTACATTCTTTGCAGCCAGACCAACAGAACCAACCACAATTAGATCTCTGATTCGCTCCAATAGGTCTTCGACAAATCTGTGTGGATCTTGTCCAGATTGAATGACTCTGTCAACGCTTGCGAATACTTCAGCAGCATCGCCCAAACCAAAAGCATCAATTACAGAATCAAGTAGCGCTGCATCGGTATAACCAAGAAGCCCAATTGCACGTTCGTAAGTGACATGGTTCTCATCTGAGCCAGCAATTAGTTGATCCAGTAGAGAAAGTGAATCTCTAACTGAACCTCCACCTGATCGAACTACCAGGCTTAGAACACCTTCGTCAATCTTTACCTTTTCAGAAGCTGCCATCTGGCCTAAGTACTCAAGCATCTGTGCAGGAGGAACTAGGCGGAAGGGGTAGTGGTGAGTTCTGGATCTAATAGTTGAAATGACTTTTTCAGGTTCAGTAGTTGCAAAGATGAACTTGACGTGGGCCGGTGGCTCTTCAACTACCTTGAGCAAGGCATTGAAACCATCTTTAGTAACCATGTGAGCCTCATCGAGGATGAAGATCTTGTATCGGTCACGAGACGGAGCGAAAGCAATTCTCTCTCGTAGCTCTCTAGCATCCTCAACCTTGTTATGGCTAGCAGCGTCAATCTCAATAACATCTAGAGAACCAGAACCATCCCTAGATAACTCAATACAAGAGGCACACTTACCGCAAGGAGTATCAGTTGGACCTTCAGCACAGTTCAAACAACGAGCAAGGATTCTTGCAGAGGTTGTCTTACCGCAACCACGAGGACCACTAAATAGGTAAGCATGGTTTACTCGATCGCTCTTTAGAGCAGCCATAAGTGGCACAGTCACCTGAGATTGACCGATTAGCTCGGCAAATGATTCAGGTCTATAACGACGATAGAGAGCGGTGGACACCTATTGAGCCTAAACCTCTCTGCTGACAAAAGTATGGGTTGTGTAAAGACTCCCCGCACACCCGCCAGAGCCCAGTTACCCTTGCTATCTTTCGATCCTGGGGGAGTTAGCCGAGGTGACGCCGCACGGGGAGTCCGAGGCAATTCTAGCCCGAATATTTGAGGTAGTCCGATTGGCCATCTCACGCCTTTCCCCTACTATGCTGGAAACAACCATAGGGGGCTAAATTGGTCAACAAAATTACAATGGCGATAGTCGCCACAATTGCAATTATTTCAAGCTCGTTCAGCGCAACTAGCGCACAGGCAGCCTCAGAAACCTTGACTTATGAGGAGCTTGCGGCGACTGAAAACCATCAGGAGCTAGTTCTTGCAATGGAGAATTTTTCAGAGAAGATGCTTTTAGGGAAAAAGACGAATTTGACATCCACAGTGCAGAGCAAATTGGGTGCAACTTTAGTCGGTTTGATAAAAGTAACTACGACAACTTCAGGAAGCAACTTCAAATCTCGTCAGTCAAACATGAACTTGATGTCGCCTTCCTCATCTGCCGGTGATACAACAGTCCTTGACTTCGGACTCAAAAATGGGGTCTATTTTGGAACAATTGCTTCGGTAACGAGCAGTTATAACCTAAAGAGTTCTACTCTCAAAAGGTTAGGTAAACCCAAAGCCACTCACTATACGACGAGAAACAAATCGTTGCTCCAGTACATTCAACCAACAGACTCCGAAGCAGTGATTTACTCAAACTCCCTTGCTATGGCGACCTGGAACCTGTTTGGAAATGTCACAGACAATCCTGAAGCTCGGTATTCAGTTGTTGAGAAGATTCCAAATGTGAAGAACCCGAACAATACGGACTACATCTTTGATGTAAAAGTTCCGGGAACTATGTCGTCTGATGATTTCAACGAGATTCACACAGTGGTGACAATCAGCGGAGATGGAAAGACTTATTCAGTCAAAAGTGAAGCAAAGGTTCCTTACTTTAGTGTGGGCATCATGACTTCTACTGCAACAACAAGCATTACTCTCATACCGACAACGATAGCCCTACCTGATCCAAAATCTGCAGTGAATTTGCAAAGCCTGGTTGACTTGGCTTATAGAGTGCAGATTGAGGAATATCTCACCACCATGGCAAATGCAATTGTCAAGCAGGCAAATACGATTGCATCAAAAGCTAGAAGAAGCGTCAGCATTAGCCACTTAATCACAGCAGCCAAGGCTATGGCTTACAAATACACAGTCACAAAAGGTGTAATGAAACTCACCCAGAAGTATATGGCTATCAGTGTAAGCGCGTGCATCTCAATCGCTAAGAAAAAAGCAGTAGTGAAAATCTGTTAGCACTAAGGAAGCTCATCGCCTTTGAGAGTCCGAGGCTTGGTTTTTCGACTGCCAGCGCTTCAAATACGAAGTAAACTCATAGTCGTTGCCCTAATCAGGCAACACCCAGGAGAATTCGCCTAGTGGCCTATGGCGCCAGCTTGGAAAGTTGGTTGGGTGCAAGCCCTCGGGGGTTCGAATCCCCCATTCTCCGCCATCTATAGATTGAGTGAAGCTACAACTTCGCCTTCTATGTTCTCGCCAGTTTCTATAAAACCTAGTTTCTTATAGAATCCTGACGCGTTGTTTTCAGTCGGTTTCCAACTAACTAGAACTCTTGGTAACTGCAGTTCCCGATACCTCATAATTGCTGCCTGGACTGCAAAAGTGCCCACTCCAAAACCTTGATGAGACTTGTCAACTAGTAGTCGCCAAATCCATGGATCCTCTTGCTCTGGTGTTGGATCAGCGCACATCAAAAAAGCAGCGGGGGCTCCGTTTCTTAGCACCCCTCTAATCCATGGTTTAGGAATACCAGTGTCATACTTTGGTGGGAATAGAGCATCTGCATAACTCTGTGCAACTGAGGCGACTAAACCTCGCTGGTTTTCAGCAACATCCAACAAAAGAAACTCACGGGCGAGTTTGTCGATCTCAATAAGCTCTAGTTGATTTTGCATACTTCGAATATAGAGTAGAGGATGTCTGCACTGCTCGAACTCTCAATTCTCCGCAGATGCAAAGCTAAAGATTTCTCCGAAGCTTTTGTCATACGAGCACAAGGAAAATTGCAGCAATCACATCTATGTAAATGCATGCGGTTGTGCAATAGCTTGTAAAACCATGGTTAAAGGCTTGAGATAGCAGTTGCCTTGGCTTGTTGGAGTGGCGCTTAGTTTCCTGTTATTTTCTAGTATTTGGCTTAGAAGGGTGAAGAGGTTTGCGCTGTTCGAATCCCCCATTCTCCGCCGTGACGAGGCAGTCGACTCCTCTAGTGCTTGCTAGCTTTTGTGGCCAAGAATAGACTTAAATAATGAACTAGATTCTTCGTCTTGTGGGTGGATTTGTTGCACTAATCATCGGTGCATTGATAGCGATCCCTCTGCCTGAGTTTGGGGTCCCCTTGGTTCTACTAGGCACACGGTTACTTGGAGATAAATACAAGTGGGCGAGGATTTTGAATCAGAAGGTTGATTTGGGGTGGGCAAGACTCAAGGCCTGGTTCAAAAAAATCTTCCGGCGATAATGCAAAACTTGGACAAGAAACAATCTAAAACACGCCACTCCAAGTCAGTACCGAATGATGCGCAGTGCGCTTCGCCTTTTCTCCGCTCGAGCGGTATCTTCGTTCATTGAACTGGAGTAGCAATAATTACCTTACTGATATCTCCATCTGACTCTTCTTCTCTGTAAAGCTCTAGATCTATGCCTGCTCTTCGAGGCAGGTTGCTTTTTGGAAGAACCCTCGTGTAGAAATCTGTGACTGAGTTAGAAAGGTCAGACATTGGACCTAGGTGAGTAACGAACGCATACTTTCCACCTTCTAGGTGCAATACTTCTAGACCGCCTAGATCTTCTGGGACTGCACTAACCTCATAACCTGCAAAGTAATACATAGAGTCAGGAGTTCCAGACTCATCTGGCCACATCGCACCAACACCGTTTGGATATATCGAGCTCTCTGGTTTCAAGCTAAAGAAAAGTTTAGACATTTCCTGCCAGAGCGGACCAATTACCAAATGCGCATTTGAACCCTCATGGCTTGCAGAAACAAATGAGACTTTGAGACCCAAGATAATTCGTGGTTCTAATTCTTAAACTTCAAACATTTGCGTGTTACTCGTCCTGGATTCAGTTCATTGAGTTCAGTGCGTCGTTAGTCTCTGCATCTGGTGAGAAGACGTGCATGTATGCAATCTTGTCGTTGATGACTTTGTAGATCCAGACAGTGTCGACTGCCTTCAAAACTCCATCGACCTTCATGTCGTGGTTGATCTCACGAACTGCAATTACTGAACCGGTGCTGAATTGATCGCCAAGTTCGATCTTCATGGCTGCTTGTTCACCGAATACTGGCAAATAGAACTCACGCAGCTGGGCTGTGCCTTTAGCAAGCACTTCACCATCATCCTTCATGATGACGCAGTCAGCAGATAACATAGCCAAGAAACCATCTAAGTCTCTGTGCTCCAGTAGTGCGATTGCCTTTTCTAATACTTCAGTAGCC
>Ga0209444_10000713_pt1 | contig 18494 bp, 34 predicted proteins | sample LauGreFaBDMM15DN_2_FD_188215 | JGI IMG/M metagenome (GOLD analysis project Ga0209444, IMG submission 188215) | Freshwater lake microbial communities from Lake Michigan, USA - Fa13.BD.MM15.DN (SPAdes) (version 2) | ecosystem: Environmental > Aquatic > Freshwater > Lake | place: Lake Michigan...
TTGAAGCCGTTTTCTTTCTTCTGCCAATCGTCTCTGTTCTGCCCAATATTCAGCACTATAACCAGTAGGAGATGGTGGAATCTCTGTTATGTAACCTGAATAATCTTCAGCAGCGTCTAAAGCAAGTTCAGTATTTTCAGCGGTCTCTAACCATGAAGCAGCCAAAGTACCAACAGCAACAGCAATAGCACCAAGACCTGTGCTAACTAAAGCCCATTTCAAAGCTCTAGTTGCAGTAGTGGCACCAATAACACCAGCGGTGTATAGCTTCATAATTGCATTGATGCCAATCCATGCAAGTTTTAGAACTACAAGTTCTGCAACCATGATTTTTACAAGGTCAATGTTCTTGACTAGGAAAGTAATCACATCTCCAACTGCTTTACCCATAGCAACAAAGAGATCTACAATTTGGCGAACATTCTGCTGACCTTCTGGACTAGCAAGATAGACGCTGAACTCTTCCAAAGCCGGTAGCAGAGCAGTTCCCACAGTTTCCTGTATGTCTGCAAAAATGACTTGCAAACGCTGGTAAGGGTCAAGGTTAGCCGCTTCTTCTGCTGACCCAGCGAACTGAGTTTTTAGTTGCTCCATAAAGTCAGAGCCATCTTTGATGCTAGGTAGTAACTTCTTTAGTGCACCAGTCTGCCCATTGAACGCTTTGCTCATAGCGTTAGTGACTGTGCCTAAGTCTTTACCTGTACCAGCAGACACATCCAGAGCAACATCAAGAAGGTCCTGCCCTTTGGTCAAAGAGCCAGTAGCTCTAACAGCGGTGGCAAGTGCTGGTCTAAGTTCATCGTCTAGGACAGCGGTTTGTAACTGTGTGTTCTTTATATAAGATTCTGCTCCAGCAATAGCCTGGTCTGTTGCACCAACAGTATTCTTTAGAGCTGTGGCAAGAAGTCCCTGTGACTTACGATCCTCAGAAGCAGCCTTGGTTGCGTTCTTTAGACCATTGACTAGAGTGCCTAAACCTACAGCAAGACCGAGAGCACCAAAGGTGCTGTTCATGCTCTTACCGACCATGTCTACTTGAGACTTAAACTTGCGAAGGTCCTTAGACATTACAGCAGTAGTCTTAGATAACTGGTTCTTACCTATGAAATTGACTAGCAAGTCCATTGACATTAGTTCGGTCCTTTATCTTTTAGAGCATCCATAACAGCCTGGTATTCACGCAAAGTCATTTGCCTAACTTCAGTCAGACTTAGACCTGCATGAACAACCATAAACGCTAGACGTTCGGCTGCTCTATCAGCAACTATTCTTTTGGGTCAGACTCACCTGCAAACAAAGCATTAGCCTCAGTCATTGAGATTTGTCCTGCCTGTTCCAAAGTAAAGTCTGGGTCAATTCTTTTCTTCATAATGAAGATGATGGCTTTCATGGCTTTACCTTTAGCCTGTCCAGCATCTAACAACTGGTCGATACTTGCTCCAGTAATTAGTTCAATCTGCTCAACTTCATTTAGTGTTAGTGATTCAAAGTCAAATGTCTGGTTGGTCATTGTTTGCTTCCTGTTAGTTTGTTTATGTATTCACGCATCAAGCGATCATACGTTGCGAATATTTCTTTTCTAGTGTAGCCCAAAGCCTCACTAAAAAATGGTTGCGGTTTGATTCCTCTATACGTGCCAGGTTTCAGATTGCCTCTGGTCTTTGAACCGACAACAAGCCAACCCCAGTGAATAGGGTTAGCGTATGGAATCTGTTTTCTGGTTACAGTTACAGCTCCACCTAAAGGAACTCTCTTAGTTTTAGCAGCACTTCTGAGAGCACCTGTTTTGACTGGAATCAACGGACGAGCTCTATTGAGCAAGATTTGTGCAGATTGTTGTCCAGCATCTTTTATGACGCTTTGGTCTGCACCAAGTTCCTTCATAGCCTTTAGAGCTAAGCGAAGGTCCCCTTCGTCAATTCCAGTCTCCACAGGAAACTAACTAAGCAGCTGTTTTGACAGTCAAGCCGTAGTAAACAGGAGGTGTAGTTGCAGGTGTGTGAACTGCTGCCTTGACAGTAAGAGCTACTGAGAACTTAACGATCTCGTTGCTTGTCAGGCTTAGTGGTGGCAACTGGTCGAACACAACAGTACCTGTGTAGATAGGTGAAGAAGCAGTTCCAACAGCGTTACCTTGTGGGGCTACTGTGAATGCTACTTCGGTACCATAGTTGGTCCAAAGAACTCTGTAAAGACTTGCAGCGTCACCGCTTGTAAGACCTTCAAGGTTTAGTGTCCATTGTCCACCTGCACGTACTTCGCAGAATGTCTGAACATCGCCTGGAGCATCGTCCAAGGTAAGTTCAACCATAGTGGCGTCACATTGGTATTCAACAGATGCAATTAGGAACTTGATGTTTGTTGCTTTGATTCTAGTTGATGCTGGCATCGGGTTTCTCCTTCTAGAGAGTTATAGATAAATCAAGGTTTAGATCACTTGCTAAATACTCAGCGTTGTTAGCAGCCAATCTGTATGGCGGGTTTACAGTCTTTAGAATTACATAACCTAAAGAAGTTACTGCTGTGACTGTGTCAGCAATAAGTTCATCTAAAGCCTCAGTAGCCTCTTCATTAGTAGCAGTTGATGCCACCAAAGTTAGGTTTAGCCCTAGACGGAACTCTCTGCCAACTGTCTCAGCTACAAGATACGGACTACCAGAAGTGATAATAACAATTGGTGGAGTAATGCGTTCTGGAACATAATCCAAAACTTCTAGTCCAGCGTTAGTAAGGTCCAGAGCAAACTCTGCCTTACTTACTGTTATTTCATTTGTCATAGACCCGGTCCTGTAAATGGTAGGAGCATTTCCCTAGCTGCATTCATTGGATCCTTAGCAATACGTACCGCAGTACCAAGGTCAGCGAACTGTGCTACTCCGTTAGGAGCAGACCTGCGATGGAACAGTTCAGAAGCACATGAAAGAACAGCAGAATCTAGTACATCGGTAGGTACACGCCCTGAACCGACAAACTTCGCTACCATCTGGTTAGCCGAGGCTAGACAAGAATCAACGAAACTAGAGACTTCTTTAGTTCCAACATACGCCCTGAACTGCTCCACGCTTACAGCCATGAGTTATTAGGCTCCGGTGTTGATCTTGATGATTGCGTCCTCGAAAGGCTTAGCAAACGCTGCGTATCCGTAAACAGAATAAGTGTCTTGCAACTTGGTTACGTCAGTAGTGGTCAAACGTGTTGGAGTACCAGCTGACTCGTAAGTGGTGAATGTCAAAGCGTTAGCGATGTAAGAGTCTTTTGCACTTAGAGCTGGGTCCACGATGATTGGCAATCCGAAGATTGAACCACGAAGACCTGGAATGTCAGCAGTTCCAACGTTGTTTACTCCATCACCAGTCTGAAGGATTACTGGACGACCAGCTGTGTCTACGATACCGACTAGACGCTTGTAAGCAGTCACACCAGCAACGATGAACTCTGGAAGTAGACCTGTGTCTGTGTAGATCTTTGCAGATGCGTCAGCAATTGCTCCAGCGACAGCGGTTGCAGTTAGAGCAGAAGCATCGACAGTCTTGTTACCTGCGTAAGAGATTGCAGTCAATGCAGCGATGAAGTCCACGTTCATCTTCTTTGCGTAAGCCAATGACATCGCCTGGAATGCTACGTCAAGGTAGTTTACAGTTGAACGCTCAATTGCTTGCTTTGAGATGTTAGTGAAACCACCATAGGTTGATACTGGAACAGATACTGTGTTTAGAACTACGTCACCGGATGATAGTGCTGTGTTCTCAGTTGTCTGCTTGCCAATAGCGATGCTGTTTGAGCTTACCTGTGCATATTCAATGGTTAGACCAGTAGCTGGTAGAGCCTCAATGTTGAATGCACTTAGTGTTGGGCGACCTGAGTTGATTAGCTTGTTGATGTAACCAACGAATGCTGGTCGAAGAGCTGCATCGGCAGAAGTTGCACGGAACAGTTCTACTGCATCCTGGTCACCTGAGATAAGAGCCTTAGCGTATTCACCTTGTGAACGGAACTTGGTCTCGAATGCGTTTGTTGCGATTGTAGGAGTCTTTACTAGCTCAAGTTCTCTGCGGATTTCAGCCACTTCATCTTGAACTGTACGGACATCCATTTCCATGTTTTCAGACATGTGGGTTTCCTTTGTTCGGATTGAATCCGCTACCACTTCAGTAACGGGTGTTTCTTCCTGACGTACCTCAGAGACATCTGCCCCTGAAAACGCTGGAAAACTTACGAGTGAGACTTCTTTCAAGTCCACTAATGTGCGAGTGATTAGATCACCCTCTCTGGTCTGTTCAACTGGAACGAATCCGACGCTGAACTTGTTGATAACTCCATCACGCAATAAAACGTACGCTTCCTCGCCTCTGGATGTCTTTGAGATTGAAGCTCTAATTTCAAAACCTTCTTCGGTGTCTCTACCTTCAAGAATCTTGCCAATGGGTTCTGAGTGTTGCCAGAAGAGTTTGACATCATCAACTGAACGGATTGCACCTGGAGCAAAAGCCTCACGATAAACACCGCCAATGTCAGCAGTCTGCCCATAAGGTACAGCCAGTCCAACTACTTCTCTAGTGTCAGCTTCTAGTCTTACTTCGAAACTTCTAGTTTCTAATTCGGTCATTCAAGACCCTCTTTTCTTCTTACTTCTTCGGTTGTCATAAAGCCAGCACGAATCGCTGTCTCATACATGTTGAATCTGTTAGCCATGTCAGCCCTGAAAAGTCCTTCGAAGTTGAACTCTGTACGAGTACCTCTTGGAAGACACTCTGACAGAGCATCTGAAATAGCATCGGTGTAAGCCATGATTGTGTGGCGGTAGAAGACTTGGTTTTCATCCTGCAAGTTTGTGTAAGTGTCTGATGATCCATCTACACCAGTTAGTAGCAGTCTTGCTGGAATACCAAACAAACGAGCAATAGCCTGAACCTGCTGAACCTGCACGTCAGTAAATAGAGCATCTCTAGGGTTTAGTTGGACAGTCTGCCATTCAAAGCCCTGACCTAGAACAGCGACTTGTCTCTGAGCTTGCTTAGTGTGCCATCTTGCAGTTATTTCGTCTGCATCTTCCTTGCCAATGGGTTTATCCGATTTTAATATTCCAGTAGGGATTCCCGCTTGACCGAACCAGTTAGCAGCAAAGTTACGAAGTTCAAGAGCAGACTGAATATCAGCGTTGCAAGAGTCGATTGGACCTAGACCTCTTAGGTATCCAACTCTGCTAAATAGTTTTAGGTGCTGAATGTCAGTTGTAGTAGTTGCAACTGGAGTGTCCTGATTGACTTGGTAGTCATAGTGCTTGACACCATTGACCAGGCGAATAGTTACAGCACTAGGTGGAATAAGTGTGAGGTTGTTTACCTGACCATTAGATCCATAAGACTTTAGCCAGAATGCGTTGCCATCAAGAGCCATAGAGACCACAGTTTGAAATAAGAAGTCTCTCTTAGTGTCTAAGAAGTTTGGCTTGTTCACCAAGATAGGGTTCTCAACTGGAACCTCAAGACCGGTCGCAAACCTAAAAGTCTGCATTGGCATCTTGCTAATAGGAGTAGCAATAATCTGAATAGACCTGTAAACAGCAGTCAGAGTTAGAGCTTGATTAGGACCAACACCCACATCAGAACGGGTAGGCCAAATTGGGGTAGAACTGCGAGTTTCACGTTCTCTACCCAGAAGTCTGGTAAATATGTTTGCCATCTATCTGGAACGTATACCACAAATTACATAAAGTCAAAAAACTTGTAAACCAACTTCTCGGTGTGTCGCAGATACATAAAGTGCCATGATGGTAGCCATCAAAGCATCCACATCTCCAATAGATTCTTTACGACTAATCAACCAAGTCTCACCTGTGTATTTAGCGATACCCTTTGGCGATTGAACTTGAAGAAGTGGATCATTACGATGCTTGACTACACCAGTCGAGAACATAGCGTAAACAGTAGAACAAGCTGACGAGATTTCCTTAGTCCATAACTGCCAGACCGGTAGACCATCCTGTTTTAGGAGTTTAGCAAGATTAGGTAATTGGCGGTCATCAACAGCGATAGCCGAAATGCCTCCCCTGGCGTACAGTTCCTTAAGTCTGTTGTAAAGAACTCTCTCAGTAGCACCAGCGTAAGTAGCAACCAACTCAGTTTCAAATGTTCCATCCTCAGTTTTACGAGCAGCTGCAATAGTTGCGAACTCCCAATTCTTAGTTCTATCCACCGACAAGACAACATCATCCTGTTTTGTAATTCCATCACCTGATGCTCTGGCAAATAGTTCTGAGGCAATCCAAGAATTAGCGGTACCAGCGATGAACTGGTTTAGTCGATACCTGCGTGCCTCATGTTCTGGAATGCTCCTAATGTCAGAGAGCACAGTATTCAAGTCAAGTCTTCCAGCTTCGATACTAGGGTTAGCCATCTTTAGTGCCAGAGGTTCATCCACCTGTGCACCATCATTCGCTTGCCAGCAGAAGAACCCAATACGTTCTAAGTCTGGGTCTCCTTGAGATGCAGCAGTTCCAAGTTTGTATAGATCTATAAGCGTTTCACTTGACTGGTCTCCAGCAGTAGTAATGCCAATAACCATTCCATCTTTACGCTGGGCAGTTCCAAGAACCGCTGCTGACCACATTCCAGTCTTAGCAAGATGAAGCTCATCGAAGAGACAAAGACTCATGGGAATACCTTGCAGAGCAGACTCTTTAGCAGCCTTCACGTCATAACGCCCAGAACCATCAGCAGTCAAAATACCTCGTTGCTCAGTAGCCTTCTTAAAGCGTTTCGCTAACCATTCATTCTGCTGAATAGTAAAGAGAACCCTAGAGTAAATAATTCTTGCTTGGTCAGTTGATGATGCCAGGCTAATAACCTGAGCACCTTGGTTATGTAACAGCAGACCATAGACTCCCAGAATCGCACCTAACAGCGACTTACCATTCTGGCGACCCATAGACACAATAATCTGCCGATACCTTAGTTGATTAGGGTATAGGGGATGTGTAGACGGATAGCGTTCCAGCATGTGCCTCAGCAACCACTTCTGCCACTCGTCTAACTCAATGCCCTCTGGTTGCTCCGGACTCTTCCATGCCACCTTGACCAATTCAATCAGCTTGTCGCCATCAGTAATGAACTGCTGAGATAAAGGTTTGGTGTAGATAGATGGATAACGCACCCCCCTCTTTACATGACTCATCTTTTGAGAATAGCCTCTAATGGATCGTGCTGGACTTTATCTCCCAAAGACCTCTTCAATTCCAAGTAAGTCTTCCTAAGTTCGGCAGCTGTGCTGGTATTGGCTTTCGCATCAAAGTCATCGGCTAGTGCCAGGCAGATACGAGCAAGTATCTTCTGGTCTAGTTCTAGTTCTAAACCTGACAACCATTCTTCTAAAGCATCCTTGACCATACTGGTCTCCTTCTCTGGATAATCTAACCTGTTCGGTAAGTTTTTGAGAACTTGCGTGGGATGGGGGGTGACCCATAGAAAAAACCCTACCACTGAGTCAGGCAGTGATAGGGCTTATCTGATGGCTCATTTATTCAGGACTATTGCCATCTCTCGTTGAACCATGTGATGCGTTCAAGAACTTTATCTTGTTTGAAACCGTTGCATCTTCTGCACATGGACTGTAGGTTGCTGATGTCATGGTTAGGTGGATCACTAGCTATCATGTGGTCAATAGTCCAGTCATTACCCTCTAAGTCTTTGCCGCATCTTGCACATACTGGTTCCAGTATTGTCTTAGCGTATGCTCTAGCCTTATGCCACTCTTTACTGCTATGCCAATCAGCCATTGTATTCCTCTAATAGTATTCTCAATGCAGCTTCTGCTTGTTGTGGTACTACTCCATTACCTAATGCTTTGAGGTGTGAGTTACGCTTTATTGGTACATCAGTCACCCAACCTTGAGGTAACCCCATCATCCATTCAGCGAACTCTGCTGACAGTCTATTATTACCATCTCTGCCATCGGCTTTTACTGGGCTTGGTGCTGGTCGTGTGATTTGCTCCCATTGTCTGATTGCTGGCTCAAAGCGTCCCCAAGTTAGTTCCATGTCTTTCGCTTGATTACTCAGCCATACTTGTCCAGTCTTGGATTTTACTTCACTTGATTGCTGTGCTGGAGCCTTTGCTCCCTCTGATGCGACTGGAGTCATTAGCAAGTTCATTCTTACTGCTACTCCAAGTGATGCTCCAGGCATTCCCTTAGTTTTACCATCAGTAAAGTCTTGTCTTCTCTGTTGGTAGTTTTCTACTGGTTCATCGTGATTTCTAACATGTCCAACAGTTGGTGTTGGAAACAAGTCTTTTATCTGGTCGCCTAATCTAACTTGATGTCCTTTGGAGATTGCTACTGCCTCCCCAACGATCCCCCCAGAGGTTTCCCCTGCCATTGGGCTTCGCAACAATGAAAACTCGTTCTCTTCTGTGTGGCGCTCCGACTGAACTAGCTCGTAAAGTTGTCCATTTAGCGTCATACCCGAGGTCTGCCAAGTTCCCAAGAACGGCTCCCAATGCTCGCAATCTAGGCTGGTTTGGTTTGTTTCCCATACAGTTCTCGCAATGTTCCATGTCAGTATTGGCTTTGGCACTTAGTATCCCTCTTACATTTTCAATGATTATTAGTTTTGGTTGGAGTTCTTCAATGGCTCTCACATAGTGTGACCATAGACCTGATCTAGTTCCATCTTTTAGACCTGCTCGTTTACCTGCTACTGACAAGTCTTGACATGGAAACCCTCCTGTAAGGATGTCTATTGGTTCTACTTTAGTGAAGTCTATTTTGGTTATGTCACCGTGATTAGGGATGTTTGGATAGTGGTATTCAAGTATTTGAGCTGCATCCTTGTCAATTTCAGAGTGCCATGCAACTTCTGCACCTAAAACATTAGATACTGCTATGTCTAAGCCACCATAGCCACTGAAGAGTGAACCTATTTTCATAATCGCCTTATCTTAGCCATCTCTACATCTACCTGTAAGAACTGTTCATCTACTGTATACACAGTTGGTTTAGTTACTAACCTTGCCTGACTTAGTGTCTCATAGTCCAAGGTCAATACATGTGTACGTTCATGGTTTACCATCACCAAGTAAGCGTTAGGTCTAACAAACTTCTGCTTACGAGCTGAGACATGAACAGTCCTGAATGGGAAGTGTGCACCTGTCCAGTGATGTTTGACTTCTACCTCTACTGCTATGTGCTTACCTGTGTTATCTGTTCCAATGAGGTCTATGCCGTATTGGTCTGGATTGACCCACATGTGGTAGCCATAACCTTTTAGCCATTGGATCACTAAGTCTTTAGCGTTATCGTCAGCGTTGTAAAGGTTGATGTCAAAGGGTTTCACTTGGACTCGTCATGCTTCTTTTTAAGATAAGCCAGTCTCTTCTTCTCTGCTTCCGTTAGTGGGATACGAGCCTTGGCGTACTTCTTAGCTAGTGCCTTAGCCTTCTTCCATTCAGACATTCTTCTCCACCTCGTTCTTGGTGATGTTGATTATCACATCAGCATCCATCCATTTACGAGCAGTCTCGATTGCTTTACGCAGGTCATTCCTGATGTGTGCTCTGATGTTGTAGTCAAAGTCGCATTCCATAGAGTTGCAGCTACATCTCAACATGGCGTTACAGGTATCGCATGTCCATGAATCACTCATTGGTGTTATCCTCCTGGTCTTTCTCTAGCACCTTTAGGAATAGTTGAACTGCCTTGATTGCATCGTCTATTCCTTGGTTATATCCAATGTCTCTCAGAGTGTTAGCATCATCCAGCTTGTAAACCCTAAGCACGTCAGTAATGGATCCAATGGTTAGTCGGATTACTGTGTCCTTTATCTGTTTCTCATAGGTCGGCATATTTCTTCCTTATCTCTGTTACCAGTATTTGTGTTGTGTTTGCTTTGTTAGCCCAGAATGCTCCAGACCCGATGTTTAGCGATTGACTAAACCAAAGGTTCTGATGTGTTTGTAGAAGTTCGATAATCTCTTCCATCGCTTTACGTCTTCCAACTCTTTCAGCTGCATTACGCATGTCATCAAGTAGTCCCCTGGTCATTACCAGATTGTTCTTTTCAGTCTCTCGACACTTGCAAGTTGTCATAACTATTCCTCCTCTTAGTTTTCGCAATTTGCTATGGCTTGTTCTTCTGAAACATGTAAGTCCCAGCAGGATGGTTGCTCGTAAGCCCAGAAGATAAGTCCACCAATCATAATGGCGAGCATGGCGAATGCTGTGCAAACTACATAAACAGTTTGTTTGAAACTAATCATTTTCTTCCACACTCTCTTTCAACATGTTGATAACCTTGTGGACTTCTGCTGATACTGGTTCGTTCATCATTAGATCTATGATGTGTTGTCTCTCAGCTCTGCGACCTAGCATGAATGCTGTGTTAGCAATAATTGCTGCCTTCTCTGCTACTTGGTCTGCATGCTTCTTGCTCATTTCATGTGCCATTACGCTTTCCTCCAGATTCTTGCTGTTCTTCCTGATTGTGTTTCGATTGTTCCAACTACTTGGAGTAATCCCAGCTTGTGTAGTTGTGATCGTTGTGTCCTGATGTTTTGGTCGCTGGTGGTTGGTGCTTGTCCGATGTAAGACAGTTGCCTGTATGCATCGCAGAGTTCTGGGTCAGTCATAGGTGTCAGTTCCAAAAGTTTTAGGATTACTGTCTTGACTGTGACTCTTTGGTCGATGGCATACTTAGCTGCTTTTAGTTGGCTCATCTTTTGTCTCTCCAGCCGATTAGTGCTGCATAAAGCCAGACTACGACTAGAACTGCTAGTAGTGGGATTCCGTATTGTGGTCTCTCCTGGACTAGATCTACTAGCTGGATGAATCCTAGAAGTCCCATGACTGTGGCTAGGAATGTTGTTGCTTTCTGCATGATTTCCTCTCATGTTTTACAGCTGTTGGTTGCTGTATTTAGAACTCTAACATCTAGCGCTGACATTTAGGAAGAGTGTGTCGAGAGTGTTTACCTAATTGTTACCATCATCGTAATCGGGCTCAGGAGGCTCGTACAGGGCAGTAAACCCTAAAGCGACCTGTGTATCACTTGACACCTGAAACGGGCTTGTAGGGGCTTCTAAAGGCTTCTCTGTGTGTTTGTGGGTTCGACGCCAGTTCTTTACCAAAATGACAGCATCTCGGTCATCGGTCTCAAACTCGGCACCACAGGAACACACTTCACGAATCATGGCTTTGGATGGAGAACTATCTCAACGCCATTCTCAGTTGGATCACTAGCGTAAACCTTGTCAGCGATGATGGAAACGATTTGTCCGTCATTAGACAGCACACCAGAAGATTGAAGAGCATCTCCAACTCCTCTGATGAGCTTGTCCAAGTCAGGTGCGGTGTTCGGGTATTTACGGGAAACCGACTTAGGTCTAGGCATGAAGAATGTTAGGTGAACTTCTACCGGCCCCAGCATTGGAACGTGATGCTCCATAGATGCAACCTTGCATGCCATGTGAACTGAATCTCTCCAGCCTGGCAACTTCTTAGAAGACTCCCACATCACTACATGACCATTGACTACTCTCGCAGTCTTTGACCCTTGTGGTGCTGGTTCCCCGTAAACCCGAATCTTCATTAGAACGGAGGGTTACTTGGGTCTGGTTGTGTGTTCCAAGCATTTGCAGCTGCGGTGTTGGTTAGTGGAACTGCCTTGACATCAACTGTGTAAGTTGGATGGTTTAGTGAATGCTCGACTACCTGGTATGTGTTGCCATCCTTTTCGAATGACCCTGCCTTAGTTCCAAGCTCACCAACAAATGTGACCACATCATCTTTAGTAATTGCAGATGGTAGTTCTAGCCACATAGTCCATTGACGCTTTTTTGTTATTTGCTCGCCTTTGACGTTGATCTGAAATGTTTCCCAGCCAGAGATAACTCTGCCCTTGTAATCTCCATTTTCAGCGACCTTTGAAACAGTAATCTGGACCTGTACTTTTGCCATGTTATCCACAGCCTCTCTCTTAATAATTTCTATTGTTTTTATATTGTTTTTTATATTGTTTATTAAGTGACATTAGTGTCACCTATTGCTACCTTAGATGTCACCTATTGCTACCCTAGATGTCACCTATTGCTACCTTGGATGTCACGTGTGTCGAAGTTATCCACAACCTCAAACTTAGGGACATAATCGTCAAACCTTCTATGCCAAATGTCTCCAGCACAGTCTTCTGGACAAGGAATATTTATCCAGTAGCGGTTTGTTTTTGGACCACCATAACTTTTACCATTATGACGATCCACGTCCAGTTCACCAGACTCCTCAAGCACAGCTAGTGCTCGGATTACCTGACGTTCTGAAACTCCTGCGTAATTCGCAAGTCTGCTGATAGATGGATAAGCTCCACCACCGGTGTCTTCTTCATGCCAGGCGATTCCAATTAGAACTAACTTTGGTGTACCTGCATGATGTGAATGATGTAAAACTGATGCGACACTCGCTGCACTCATTTGACTCTTCCCTCTGATGTTGTAAGTATTTTAGTGGAGCAGTTGGTTGCTCCCAGACACTCCTTAGAGTGTAGCCCTGTTCTGGTTGTTCTTCCTCTCCGACTAGAGCAGGGCATTTTACTTCTTGAGACCTTTAGCCAATTCTTCAATCTTGTTTAGCAAGTCTGGAGATACTCCCCTAGTAGCCTTAGCACGCTTGTAAACGCCTCGTAGAGCCTCTATGTCACCCTTTTCGAACTCTAGGTGGGCTAACGCTAAGAAGTCCTCTGCATTGAGGCTTACAGGGGCTTGATGCTGAACCTCTTGTCTGCTCGCAATACGCTTACCACCATCAGCAACTAGAACAGCGATGATTGCTCTTCCCCAAGCTGAGGTCTCTACGTTCTGAACTTCTGAATCACGGGTGAAATTACTTTTACCAGGAACAGGTTCCCAAGCAGTGCCATGCCCAGGAGTAATATCGTCAGGAGTCCGATAAGCAGCAGCGGTATAAACAACCCAACTCTTACCAGCAAACTCAATGAATTGAAGTGAGACTTGTTGTAATGATCCATTAGGGTACCTCTCTCTGAATGTGCGGATTCTCTCAGCAACATCGACATAATCATTCATAAAACTCATTGTTAGCCTCTCTTGAAAACAATAAACGGCAGACCAGAACCTCTAGCCTGTAATGATAGAACTTTATCCCCTTGATAAAGACCTACTTTCACCCCATCCATGAGGTGTAAGACTTTAGACTTTAGCAGCGTAAATTGCTTTTCAGTCTCTTCGGATAATTCTTTTGCTCTGATTAGTTGCGGATATAATTCGCCAAGCTCGATGTCACCATCAAAGATGTTTTCGCTAAGTGTCCTGACAGTCTCATAAGTGGATTGGCTTCCATCCCAGTCTGGAGGTGTAAGACGTTCTAAACACTCTAAGAACTCATAGGCTTTAGCAACTAACTCATTAGCGTATTCAGGGTCATAGTCAATTTCATGCTCGACCATCTCACCATTAGCCACAGCAACAAGAATGCCCTTTTCCAAACCTAGAACGTGCATGTACCACATCACCTGGTCTTTATAGTGAGGCGGTAATTCATTCATAGGGTTACGAGAAAACTTGATTTCCAGAACGCCTAATGATCCATCAACCCATTCGATAATGGCATCAGGGTTAGCCTTGAAACGATGTTCAGTTGCAGATGCCCAAGTCCCAGTATTGTGAGCTGTCAGCCATTCAGCATTCTCTGAAACCCATAAGTCCTGAATAGGTTGCTCAAAGATTGTGCCAAGTTTCATAGCCATAGAAGGACCAGAAGAGTCCCTAGGTAATTCCCCAATAGCCTCGTAATAGGCGGTGTATGCAGAACGCCAAGGGTTATGCCCCATGAGAGTTCCTACAAGTGAACCGGCAACACCTTTACGAGCTTCATGCCATTCGTCAGATGCGTGTTCGAAATACCCCAATAATTTGGCACAGCCAAGTTTTTCTATTTGTTGGTCAATAGTCATGCTAAAAGCATAGTGGACTACTCAGACTTTGGAGATGTTCCTAGTGTGTCTTTAGGGTTTAGCACTCTAATTACTACTGGGATAAAAGAGATCCAAACAGCGTTAGCGACATTTAGCCAGTCCTGCTGCGTAAAACTAAAAGGCAGTTTGCCAATAGCAAATACAGCGGTTAGAGCAGTTGCCAGGAGTGAACGTCCATAGCTTGCAAATATATCTTTCATTTCTTTCCTAACTTTGGTAGCCATTGAAGAGGGTCTTCAACTGGCATGGTTGCTAATCTTTCTGTTTTACCACACATGAAATGCAAGTGAGCACCAGAAGTCGCTGAACCTGAGTTGCCAGACTTACCGATAACATCTCCTTGCTTTACTTGCTGTCCAACTTTGACATCAGCCTTATCTAAATGGCAGTAAGCAAAGACTCTAATCTTCTCAGCTGTGACATAAGTTCTCAACTCTACAACCCAGCCCAGAACCCTTGATTCATACACAGCGACAATAGTTCCCTTGCCCACAGCCTTCAAAGGTGTACCTTTAGGGACTGCATAATCAACGCCTCGATGTGGACCTAAACCCAAAGACTTACGCAGCTCTGAATGTGTGCCAAAGGTGTCTGAAATAGTCGCAGGACTGACCGGATGTAGCAAGGTGGTCATTAGAATCCGATCTGCACTATTGGTGCATTGATGCTTAGACTAGTATGTGTGAAAGTTGCAGGCAAAGTAGTTACACCTGTTCTCACCCATGCAACAGCGTTATGAACACTTGAGGTAAGTGAAGGCATTTTACTAAGAGAAGAGCCACCATAATTGAAAGCACCTCTGGTATATAAATTGTCGTTTGCAACAATTCCCAGCCAGTAAGTTCCAGCAGGTAAAGATTGCGAAATTGTTATTGTCTTTACTCCAACGCTAGAGATTGAAACAGTCCCAGCGTCAAGCAATAATGCTCCAGGATAATCTTCACCTGCAAGGTTAGAGTAAATACACAGTCTGGCAGTTTTAGCTGCGTGTGCTGTTAATCCTTCAAACCTCAAGCTCGTAGCGGTAGCGGTTGAACCTAAGACAAATGGTGACAGAAATAGTTGGTTGGTAAATGATGGAGACTCAAGATATTTAGTTTGGAGATATCCCTCTCCGTCTATGTAGTATTGCAGCCCTATGGACAAGTCTGTGTACCAGTTACCAGTCTTAGGCTGTACACCATTGTTTATGCCGTTAGTGCCGTTAGTTCCATTAGTTCCATTAGTGCCATTTGCTCCAGCAGGACCAGTAGCACCAGTAAGACCTGTAGGACCAGTAGGACCAGCATCACCCTGAATACCTTGAATACCCTGTGGACCAGTAGCACCTGTAGCACCTGCTGGACCTGTGGCACCTGTGGCACCAGTCGCACCTGTCAGACCTGTCGGACCCTGTGAACCCTGTGGACCCTGTGCACCTGTCGCACCCTGTGGACCCTGAGCACCTCTAGCGAAATAAACGTTAGCGTAAATGCTATCTGGGATAACTACCTTTACGATCATTTGACAATCTCTGGAGTTACTTCTACTTGACCTCTACACAAAGTAAGAACTTTACTAGTAGAAGTCTGAGTCAATTCAATAGCCCAAACATAGTCTGTCTTAGTTAGGGTAGAAGTCTGAGCTGGAGTCAAAGAGAATGCCACAGAATTAGCGGTGGTGTTCACAGTTGGAACAATGTCGATAATTGCAGTAGTAGATGGGTTCTCTCTAATTTGTAATTTGGCAGTCCATCCAGTCAGCTGGAAAGGTACTCCAACGCTGTCAGTAGGGTAAAACTCGCAGTCGCCAGCAACACTAGGGAAAGTGCTACCAGCAAGGACAACGAGGTCAAACCTGCCATCACTAATAGTGAATGTTTCACTCAACTTCTTCAACAACTTCCTCGACAACTGGAGCCTCTACTGGTGCAGACTTCTCAGCCTCAAGTGCAGCATAGTGATCTATGCCCCATGAAGTAGTTACCTTTGGTGCTAATACTGGTTCTTTAGCCATTATTTATCCTTTACTAGTTTGTCGAATGCAGACTTTAGTCTGGTGTATTCCTTATGTAAGTTTAGATACTTGTCACGCCATTGGTCTAGTTCTTGCTTTAGCGTGGCGAGTTCATTCTTTAGTTCTGTGTTACTTGCAACCATCTCAGCTCGAAGACGTTCCTCCAGGCTAATGCTCTGAAACCTGCGGTTAGTCAGGTATTTGAACAAGCTGGAAACACCTGTTCCGCCTATAACACCGCTAAGTAAATAAACCCAAGTTTCCATGGACATTACATTCCCCGCCAAAGTCCAATGTTCATTTCCCAATGCTGAGGTGTAATGATGTGGTTGATTCTGCTAACAATAGAGACCACCTGTAATGCTGGTAATGGATCCTGAGCAAACTCGACCTGCAAGGTAGTACCGACACCCCAGTTAGCGATATCTCCAATCTTGCCATCATCACGAATAGGTGGAGTAGTTACCCCATAAACCTGTTTTATAGTTGCAGCGTTAGCAACCTCAGTAGCCCATTGAGCATAAGTGCTGGCACCAGCAGGGTCAAAGTCCACAGTAAAAGTTGCTGACTGCTCACCATTAGCTGCAATAGATGTCGCATTAGATCGCACAGTTTTAGTTCCAGCAGTCCCATCTATAACAATGCATTTGTTTACAAGAATGTCTGAATCGTATCTTAGGTCTATATTGTCTAAACAGAAATGGTTGGAACTAATTTGAGTTAAGTTTTCAATTTTAGCCAAGTCAGCAAATAGAGATGCAATTGCAGCAGAAGTCTTGTTACCTTGCACTCTGAGTTCAACAGAAGCGGTACCTACTGGTGAAACACTTGTGACACTTAGTTCTGTCCAACCTGTCGTTGTCACAGCTGTAAAAGGACTTGAATCAAGTTGAATGGTACTTCCACCAGAGTTCAGATAAGCGATTTGAACCCTAGCTGTTGGAGTATTAGCTTCAGATCTAACCCAAATAGATGCTTTATTTTTGATGCCAGCAGACATACCCATAGCAGAGTTAGTTTGCAATGAATAAGCGGCACTTGTGGTTGCTGAAGACGCAGCTCTTAGGCTCGCAATTCCAGAATAAAACTGAGTAGTAACCCTGCTCAAAGTTACGCTTGCACCACCAACCCAACCAGTAGTGTTTACCTCAAAGTTTCCATTTGTTATTAGATTTGTGTAATGAACGTTAGATACTGTGCCAAAACCGGAAGTGGCATAAGTTACAGCTTGTAAAGTGTTTATGTCAGATCTTGTAAGATACTGAACTCCACCAGTGTTACCTGTGAAATACCAGCCTAATTCAGCATCCATAAACTTAGATGCGATTTCCCCTGAAGGAGTGTCTATCCAAGTAAATGCTCTTTGAGTAGTTCCAGAAGCACCAGCACCCAGAGCAGTTAGGCTAACTCCTCCTGGATAAGTTGTAGCTGCGTTGATTGCAGCAGTCAAGTTAATCATGCAATTTCGGAAAGACCTGTTTACCACAGTGCCAGTTACGCTGAAGGATGGGATAACAGTATTTTGGAACACCTTCATGGCATCATTAGCCACAATTGTGATCTCTAGTGTTTGAGATTCGTTGATGTAATTCATTGACACGTTCTGAATCCAGCCAGCATAAATTGTGTTATAAATGCCAGGAGCAGAATCTGGAAGAGGTTGGTAACGGATGTCAAATTGTTGTCCAGCTTTATAACCTGGAGTGTTTAGGAAGTCGGACAAGTTCTTCTTTACTAACTTGACTGTTGCAGTACCAATGGAACCCTCAGCGAAAACACCACTCTCAACCTCAATGCCTCGGTCAATGTCTATCTCAAAAGAATCTGCAACAATCTCAACATAAGCTCCAAGGGTTGCATTGAAATAGCGGATAGATAAGTCTGTCGCAATATCAAAGACATCGTTTGCCATTAGTTAACCAGGTACTTTCGACCAGTCTTCTTCTCCAGCGTTCGGATTTCCTTGATAATGTCTGCTGCACTAATGACCGCTTTGTTGATGTTGATTTCATAAGTAGCATTACCAGCAACCGCTGACACAGCCCCAGCTTGAGCACCAACGCCATAAAGTTGAGTTCTTAGACCTACGATGTCTTTTAGTTGTCCAGAGGCTAGAAGACCCTGTGCAGCGATGTTTCCTTCAACTGGACCCATGCCAATCAACTCGTTAGCCAGGCTACCGCTAGGGTCAATCCTGTTGATCTTAGCTAGGTTCTGTGCAAAGCCTTTAGCAGCTGCAACCATACGCTTCAATTTACCTACAAAGTAATCCACGTTGAACACAGCATATTCATCTTTACCAAACAAACCAAAAGCAATACCAACAGTATCTCTAAAGGTTTCGGCAGTCTTCTTGATACCTTCCATCTTGGAGTTCAAAGCTCTACGAACAGCATCAGCAAGTTCTTTAGCCTGTTGGACTTGAAGCCGTTTTCTTTCTTCTGCCAATCGTCTCTGTTCTGCCCAATATTCAGCACTATAACCAGTAGGAGATGGTGGAATCTCTGTTATGTAACCTGA
>Ga0209444_10000715_pt1 | contig 18479 bp, 16 predicted proteins | sample LauGreFaBDMM15DN_2_FD_188215 | JGI IMG/M metagenome (GOLD analysis project Ga0209444, IMG submission 188215) | Freshwater lake microbial communities from Lake Michigan, USA - Fa13.BD.MM15.DN (SPAdes) (version 2) | ecosystem: Environmental > Aquatic > Freshwater > Lake | place: Lake Michigan...
GTGATCGAGACGATGTTTGATTTCATCGATTTTGACGAAGGCCGGGACCCGGTCGCGGCCAAGAGTTGGGAGCTGCGGCCGCCGTTGATCGTGTTGATCATGGGGGTGGCGGGCACGGGCAAGACGACGGTGGGCCAGGCGCTCGCGGACTCGATCGGCTGGGGTTTTCGGGACGCCGACGACTTTCACCCGCCGTCCAACATTGCCAAAATGGCGGCGGGCAAGCCGCTGCAAGACTCGGACCGTGATCCTTGGCTGGCGTCGATCCGGGTGCACATTGCGGCGACCTTGGCGCGCGGTGAGAGCGGCATCGTGACGTGCTCGGCGTTAAAGGAATCATATCGGAAATTTGTGATCGAGCACTCTCGGGGCGTGAAGCTGGTGCATTTGCACGGCTCGCCCGAATTGATCCGGCAGCGAATCGCGGGCCGGGAAGGACATTTTATGAAGCCTGAGATGCTCGACTCGCAACTGACGGCCTTGGAGTCACCGACGGACGCTTTGACGCTCGATATCGCAGAGCCCGTGCCGGTGCTCGTGGCCAAGATTCGAGAGCACTTCACCCTTTGAAAACCCTGCGTCCCATGGCTTCTCGAATCGTCAAGAGTTTGAAAATCGGCGGTTGGGTGTTGGCGGTCGGCGGCGTGCTGGGCGCGGTTGCCGGCGGCTCGTTTTACCTGCGGATGCAGGCGAGCCTGCCGCAACTCGACGGACCGGCGACCGTGGCGGGACTGACTGCGGGAGTCACGATCGAGCGCGATGGGTTGGGTGTGCCGACGATCACGGGTGCGAACCGGGCGGACGTCGCGCGGGCGCTCGGTTGGGTCCACGCGCAAGAACGATTTTTTCAGATGGATCTGATGCGGCGAAAAGCGGCGGGCGAGTTGGCCGAAGTGGTCGGCGCGGCCGCGTTGGGCTTGGACAAAGCGGCCCGGATGCATGGGTTTCGAGCGTTGGCGAGAGGGGCTGTAGCGCGGGCGACGGCGGAAGAGCGGGCCATCGTGGAGGCCTACACGGCGGGCGTGAATGCAGGCCTGACGGCACTCGGCGAAAAACCGTTTGAATACTTGGTGTTGCGCGTGACTCCCCAGCCGTGGCGCGCGGAGGACTGCGGGCTGGTGAGCTATGCGATCACGCTCGATATGCAGCCGGACCCGGTTGGTTACGAGCGGATGCTGGGCACGCTGCGGGAGACGCTGGGTGCTGAGGCGCTGGCTTTTTTCGTCCCGCTGATTGGACCGCGCGACGCGGCGCTGGATGGGAGCACCGCCCCGTTGGCGAAAATCCCCCCGGCGCAAGCGATCAACCTGCGAAGGGCGGGCGCGGCGGCGCCGGTCAAGGTCTCGGGGCTTACGCCAAGCGACAGCGAGCGCGAGTTGCCGGGCTCGAATGCGTTCGCGTTGGCGGGCGCCCACACGGCGAGCGGAGTCGCGATGCTGGCGAATGACATGCACCTGCGGCTGAGCCTGCCGAATACGTGGTATCGCGCGGCATTGGTGTGGACGGTTGACGGAACGCAACGACGGGTCGTCGGGGCGACGTTGCCGGGAACCCCGAGCGTGATCGTCGGAAGCAATGGCCGCGTGGCCTGGGGTGTGACGGCGGCGCAGATCGATACCAGTGACCTGGTGGTCGTGCAGACGGGAATCTCACCCGAGCTCTACCGGGTGCCGGGACGTGAGGCGCTGGCCCAGATCGAAGTGCGGCCCGAAACGATCCTCGTGCAGGGCGGGGAACCGGTGGTGATGGAATATCGCTGGACGGTTTGGGGGCCGATTGTGGGTGCCGATGAAAAAGACCGGCCGATCGCGCAGCGCTGGATCGCGCATGAACCGGAGGCGATTAATTTTGGGTTTTTCGGCTTCGAGACGGCGGCGAACACGGCGGCGGCGGTGGCAGTGGCGCAGCGCTCGGGGGTGACGCCGCTCAATGTTTTGATCGTGGATTCCACGGGTGAGATCGCCTGGACGCTCGCGGGACGGGTGCCGAAACGCGTCGGCGTCGACGGACGGTTTCCGGTCAGGTGGACGTTTGGCGACCGTCGTTGGGACGGCATGTTGACGCCGGACGAAGTGCCGGTGGTGCGCGCGCCGGCGGGCGGGCGTTTATGGAGCGCCAACCACCGGATGTTAGGGGGGGCGGCGGCGGCGAAGTTGGGTGACGGCGGGCACGATTTTCCGATGCGAGCGGCGCAGATTCGGGACGCGCTCGCGGGCCTAGAGCGGGCGGAGCCGAAGGATCTGTTGGCGTTGCAGTTGGATGACCGGGCGTTGGCGTTGGGCCGTTGGCGGGAGTTGTTGTTGCAGGTGCTCTCGCCCGAAGTCGTCGCGGGGAAGCCGGATCGGGTGGAACTGCGTGCGCGCGTCGAAAGCGGTGCGGCCCGGGCGACCACCGACGACGTGGGCTATCGGTCGGTGCGAGCGTGGCGGGATGCGGTGGCGAAGCGGGTGCTCGATCCGATCTTCGCCTCGTGCGTCGCGGCTGACCGAAAATTTAACTGGGGGCGGTTGCCGTATGAAGAGCCGCTCTGGGCGTTGTTGGAGCAGAAGCCGCTGCATCTGTTGAGCCCGCGGGAGTCCAGTTGGGAGGAGTTGCTGGTCGCGGCGGCGGACGATGTGGTCGCCGGGTTGGAGCAGAGCGGGACCTCGCTCGCGCAGGCGACGTGGGGTCGGAAAAACGTGGCGCGGATCGAGCATCCGTTGGTGCAAACGTTGCCGGCGTGGGTGCCGAACAGGCTGACGGCATGGTTGCGGCTGACGGCCGATGAGTTGCCGGGGGACCGCGATATGCCGCGATTCCAGCGGCCTAATTACGGCGCGAGCGAACGGCTCGTGGTGTCGCCGGGGCGTGAAGCCGAGGGAATTTTCCACATGCCGGGCGGGCAGAGCGGACATCCGTTGTCGCCGTTTTTCCGCGCGGGTCACGCCGCTTGGGTGCGGGGCGATGCGACGCCGTTGTTGCCGGGGAAGACGGAGCACACGGTGACGTTGCGGCCCTGAAAACGGGCGGTCCGGCGGGCGTCGTCAGGAGCGGATAAAAAGCGTTGTGGGGTGGGGGAAACAGCCACTTCCTCAGGTACGTTCACGCGATGAAGAAAAAACCGCGCAGCTCTACCGTCTATTTCGCCAGCGAGCTCTTCACGTTGAAGCATCTGATCGGAAATGCGTATCTCGCGGAGGCGATTTACGAGAAATCGCAAGGACGTTACCTCTGCGAATTGCCGCAGGATTTCGAGCCGCGCGGGACCACGGCGCGGGCGGTGCGGGATCAGGACATCAGGGCGCTGGTGGCGTGTGATCTGGCGCTGTTTAATTTCGATGGAACAGAGTTGGATAGCGGCACTGTGGTGGAGTTCATGTTCGCGAAATTTGCGGATATTCCGTGCGTGATCCTGCGCAGCGATCTGCGAAAAGCGGGCGATGGGAACGATCCGTGGAACCTGATGGCGAGTTTTTATCCGCGCACCGTGAACGTGGTCGTGCCGAGCCTGCTGGCCTACAAAACGATTTTGAAGCGCCGGCATCGTCGGATGGATGAAGTCATCCGGCTCGCCGGTCAGCACAGCACGGCCGACGCCCAGAAGATGTGTGATGAGATCGCGGTGCACTGCGTGCGCGCGCTTGATCGGGTGCGCGTGACGGAGCCGGTCATGCCGAAACACCTGCGGGAGGAGGTCTACAACTGGCTCGCGCTCATGCCGGGGCTGCGGGGCAAAGCGAAGGAGCTGAGAAAGGAATTTGAGCGCTTCCTCGAGCGGAAGGTGGAAAGGGATTTGCTGTGACAAGATAAGGGAACGTGGGGAGCTGAATTTTTTATCATGCCGCTGCACATCATCGCCCACCCGCTCGCCGCCCATATCATGACCCATTTGCGGGACGTAACGACGAAGCCTGCGACGTTTCGCACGCTCTGCTATCAGTTGAGCCTCCTGCTCGCGATTGAAGCGACGGAGGATTTGCCGACCGAAGATAAACCGATTCAGACCCCGCTTGAGCCGATGACCGGGCGTGTGCTCACGCATCAGCCCTTGGTCGTGGTGCCGATTTTGCGCGCGGGACTGGGCATGGTGCAGCCGTTTTTAGACACTTTTCCCGACGTGAGTGTCGGCTATCTCGGGTTGGAGCGGAACCACGAGACGGCGGTGGCGCGAAATTACTACTGTAAGCTGCCGCCGCTCGCGGGCCGGCGGGTGTTTTTGGTCGACCCGATGTTGGCGACAGGAGGGAGCGCGTCGCAGGCGATTACGGTGGCGAAACAGCACGGCGCGGTGAGTCCGCAGCTGGTTTGCATCGTCGCGGCCCCCGAGGGCGTGGCCGAGGTTGAAAAGCATCACCCCGGCACGGTGATCCATGTGGCCGCGCTGGATCGCGCGCTCAACGCGAAGAAATACATCCTGCCCGGCTTGGGCGATTTCGGCGACCGACTTTACGGCACCTAAATCGCGGGACCCCGGAAAGCCGGAGCGAGGTCGATGGGGGCGTTACGGAGTCTGGGCGTAGGCGGCGAACTGCTCGGCGAGGCGGGCGGATTTTTCGTCGCCGGTATGAAAGAGCAGGCGCCAACGGAACGTGACCCTTCCGCCGGCCGGGATGACGAGCTCCCCGGCCTTGGGGTTGTTCTTTTGGGCGGGCTCGAAGTCGTGTTGACCGAACGGATTGGCGGCGAAAAGGCCGTAGTCACGGACGTGCCACCACGTCGGGTGGCGGGGATTCTTCGGATGGTCGAACATCGCGATGCCGTAGGTGGTGCCGTTCTTTGGCGCGGAGTAGCTGACCCAAGCCGAACGTTTGCCCCAAGCCGCGCCGTCGGTCACGCCGGCGTCGTTGACGATGCGGCCGACGCCATCGACTTTCTTTTTCGCGTGGGTGTGAGGCGGAGTCAGCCACTGGGCGACGCGGAAGGCCATCGATCCCTCCTTGGTGTCGCCAAGGACAACGGGTTTGTCCGCGGGGGCGCACAGGGTGACTTCGTAATCGATCTGGCGACCGGCCGGCACGGCGCTGAGATAAACGGTGGTTTCGTCGGTGCAGACGATCACTCCGCTGGGTGCGACCCAACGATTGCGCGCCTTGATCGTGGCAGTGGGGCCGACGGCGGCGGTGGTCACCGACTCGCTCACGATCGTTCCTTTGGTCGGACCCTCGGTCCAAAAATCGACATCGTTGACGGCGCCATGGGTGAACCAAAGCGAGCGGTGATGCGGGTGATCGGTGGCCTCGCCCGCGGTGTCCTTTTTCATCGGAAAGTCGCGGTTGAGCCGCGTGCCGTCGGCCGCGAGCACGGGATAGAAGTAGGGGCGAGGCGCGCCGGTGAAGATGTATTCGGAGAAAAGCTGGCCTCCCAGTTCGACGCGGATGCGGTCGGGTTCCGGAATGACTTTGGCGGCCGGGAGCGCGGCGACGGCGTTGAACGTAAGACCGGCGAACAAGAGAAGCAGGGTGGAGTAATTTCTCATAGAGCAGCCACGAAAGGCGGGTGGAGAGCAGGTGCAACGGCGAAGTGCACGGACGGCCCTGAGATAGATCCCTGCAGAATTTTTCGCCGACCGGCTCGCAATGGAACTCTTTTCAGTTAAGGTGGGTCGCAGTTCTCCATGAAAACATTCCCCTGCCTCACCCTGGTTTTGCTCGGATTGGCGGCTCCTCTGGCGCTCAGCGCCGTCGAGACGGCCAAGGCCCCCGCCCGCACCGAAGTGATTTTTGAAAAACCGGAGACCTTCACCGACGTGAAGGACGGCGACTTCGGCACGGACAAAGGTCGCGATGGTATTCTCGATGAAATTAGGTCCTTCATCGTGGACCGGGCTGAGAAAGCCCTGCCTGCCGGTCAGAAGTTAGTCGTCACATTCGCGGACATCGATCTGGCTGGTGACTACGAGCCTTGGCGCGGCCCGCAGTTTTCCGACGTGCGGATCGTAAAGTCTATCTACGCGCCACGATTTAAGTTTTCCTTCAAGGTCACGGACGCCGCGGGCAAGACGGTCAAAGAGGGGACTGAGGATATTCGCGACCTAGCCTTCGACATGCGCCTCACGCTGGACCGACAAGACCCGCTCCGCTTTGAGAAGGATATTTTGAAGGATTGGATCTCTTCGACTCTGCGCGCGAAAAAAGGGTAACGCCGCGCCCCGACCGACGCTTAAACCGTTCGTTCAACGATGGAGGCTGACGAAGCGAACACCGCCCGAGTCGACAAGTGGCTCTGGGCGGTTCGTATTTTTAAGACCCGGCCCCTCGCTACGGCGGCCTGCCGTGAAGGCAAAGTCTCAGTCGGCGAATTGGTCGCCAAGCCGGCGCGGACGGTGCGCGCGGGTGAAATCGTGACGGTGCGCCAAGGCGTGATGCAGCGCACGCTTCGGGTCGTCGCCGCGCCGGCGAGCCGCGTGGGCGCCGTGCGGCTGCCGGAATTTTACGTCGATCTGACCCCGCCGGAGGAATTTGCCCAAGCGCGAGAACAACGGGCCCAGCAAGTGAACGCGCGCGCCCCGGGCGCCGGACGCCCGACCAAGCGCGACCGCCGCCTGCAGGATCGTTTTTTTGGGTAGCCCCCGGGCGCCGGTCGTTGTTTGGTCGGCGGGCCGCCGTGGGAAGCCGGCATCATCACTATGGACGTATTCTCCAAATTTGAGACCGAGCTTTCGGTCCGGCCTGACGACATTGATCTCTACCAACACGTTCATTCGACGCGTTACCTTGATTATGTGTTGGCCGCGCGATTCGACCAAATGGAGCGGTGTTATGGCATGTCGATGCAGGCGTTCTCGGCGCAAGGGCTGGGCTGGTTTATGTCGGCTGCGGCGATTCAATACCGCCGGCCTTTGGGTTTGGGTGACCGGATGGTGGTGCGGACTTGGATCGAGAGCTTCACCGCAACGGGTTGCCGGGTGGCGTTCGAGATCGAAAAGCTACCGACAGGAAAGCGGATCTGTGACGGACATTGCGATTACGTGTTGGTGACTTTGGCAACAGGCCGGGCGACGGACATTCCGGCTGAGATTCGGGCTAAATACTCCATCTAGCGCCGTGCGACCGCGCGCAACCCCAGTCTTGGCCGAGGTTTTGCCGGCGGGCGACGGATTGAAATTGTCCTTGCTATCTTTGCCGTCCCGGCCTTTCTGGCGTCTCAGTCGTTAGTGAAAGCGTTTTGGTGACAGGATCTGGTGAGTCGTAGGCTGAGCTAAGTTGCTCAAGTGATGATTTCGAAACCCACAGTGGGAACGGACTGGCAGCGAGCGATGGAACTACGCAACATCATCATGAGTAACTCTAAACTATACGTCGGAAACCTGTCGTTCAAGACCACCGAAGACGAGCTCCGCTCGGCTTTCAGCCAATTCGGCACCGTGACCGACCTTTATGTCGCCATGGACAAGATGACCGGCCGCCCACGCGGTTTCGCATTCGTCACCATGGGCACCCCGGAAGAGGCGAAGCTCGCCACCGAGAAGATGAACGGTCTCGACCTCGGCGGTCGCCAGCTCACCGTCAATGAAGCTCGTCCAAAAGAAGAGGGCGGCGGTCGCGGCTTCGGCGGCGGCGGCGGCGGTCGCGGCTTCGGCGGCGGCGGCGGCGGTCGTGGTTTCGGCGGCGGCGGCGGTGGCGGCGGTTACCGCGGCGATCGCGGCGGCGGCGGCGATCGTGGCGAGCGCCGTTACTAATCGTAACGCGATCCGTTAAGGGTCGATTATTAATTCGAGACGGAGCGCCTCCGGGTGCTCCGTCTTTTTCATTTCTTTACGGCTCACGAGCCGTCGAGCGTCAGCGAGTGAACAATGACTCTGCCTGCGCTCCTGTTCCTGGCGCAGTTTGCCAGAATCTTCACTCTCATGGCTTTTAAGGCTCTTAATCTCTCCGAGTCGGTCCTGCGCGGCGTCCAAGCCGCCGGTTACACCGATCCGACTCCTATCCAACTTCGCGCCATCCCCGTCGTCCTCGGCGGCGGCGACCTGATCGCTTCGGCTCAGACCGGCACCGGCAAAACGGCGGCCTTTGCCCTCCCCGTGCTCACGCGCCTCGGCGCCCACGGTCGGACCCGCGTCCTCGTCCTCGAACCTACCCGTGAACTCGCGGCCCAGGTCGAGACGTCTTTCCGCAATTTTGCCCGCTTTACCGATATCCGCACGGTCGCGGTGTTTGGTGGCGTGGGTTACGGCGCCCAGCGCTCCGAATTGAAGCGCGGCGTCGATATCATCGTCGCGACGCCGGGCCGGCTTGTGGACTATCTTAAAACCGGGGAGATCAGTCTCCGCGACATCAACATTCTCATTCTTGACGAGGTCGATCGGATGCTGGACATGGGTTTCTTGCCGACCGTCAAAGACATTATCGCCCGGTGTCCGCGGGAGCGGCAGACGTTGTTTTTCTCCGCCACGGTGCCGCCGGAGATCGCGGCCGTCGCGTCGTTCGCGCTTCGCAATCCCGCCAAAGTCGAGATCGGCGTGGCCCGTTCGGTCAATGAATCGGTCAATCACGCACTCTACCCGGTCGCGCATGATCAGAAATTTGATCTGCTCGAGGCGTTGCTCGCCAAAACCGAGTTCGACAGCGTGATCGTGTTTTCCCGCACGAAACACGGTGCCGATAAGATCGCCCGTCGTCTCAAGGCCGGCAATCACGCGGTCGCGGTGTTGCACGCAAATCGGTCGCAGAACCAGCGCATCGAAGCCCTCGAAGGCTTCAAATCCGGCAAGTATGAAGTGATGGTCGCCACGGATATTGCCGCCCGCGGCATCGACGTCGCCGGGGTTTCGCACGTCATCAATTACGATGTGCCGGAGAAGCCCGAGGATTATGTCCATCGTATCGGCCGCACCGGCCGGGCGCAGGCGGTGGGCGACGCGATCACCTTGGTCACGCCGGAAAACGCGGCCGACATCCGTGACATTCAGCGCTTCATCGGGGCCAAGATTCCCGAGCTGAAGCTCGAAGGTTTCGTTTACGCTCCGATCATCGCTCGTCCTGAGCAGCCCACGCAGCAGCGCGGCTTTCGCGGCGGCGGTCAGCGTGGCGGCGGCTACGGCAGCGGCGGCCCACGTCACGCCCAAGGTGGTGGCGGCGGTCGCGGCCAAGGCGGTCGTGGCCAAGGCGGCGGACGCGGTGAGGGTGGTGGCCAGCCCCGGTCGTCCGAGGGCGGATGGAACCGCTTCGGTGCCAGTGGCGGCGGGGCATCCGGAGGCGGCGGACGCGGGTCGCGCTGAGGTTTTGCTTTACGACGATAGGTTGGGGGGCGGACGTTGAGTCCGCCCCTTTTTTATGCCCTCGGTTGCCGCCATTGAAGCCCATCTTGCTGCTCTGCGGGCGTGTGTCCGCTGTCCGCGGATGCAGCGGCCGAGCGTCGTGGGCCGCGCAGTGGCGGGCCGGGTGTTGCTCGTCGGGCAAGCGCCGGGCGACAAAGAGCCCAAGTTGGGCCGGCCGTTTGCATGGACTGCGGGGAAGACGCTTTTCAAATGGTTTGCCGGTGCTCCGGGTTGGTCGGAGGAGCAGGTTCGCGATCGCGTTTACTTTGCGGCGGTTTGCCGCTGTTTCCCGGGCAAGCGTCCGGAGGGAGGCGACCGGGTGCCGGCACCCGACGAGATCGCCCGGTGCGCCGATTGGTTGGAGCGGGAGTTCGAGTTGCTCCGACCCGAGTTGGTGGTGCCGGTGGGGAAGCTCGCGATCGCGCAATTTCTCGGCGAGCGACCGCTCGTGGAAAGCATCGGACAGGTTTTCCCGATCACTTATCGCGGGCACGCGGCGGACTGTATTCCTTTGCCTCATCCCTCGGGCGCTTCGACGTGGCACCGGATGGAGCCGGGGCGGACCTTGCTGGACCGAGCGATGGGGCTCATCGCGGCACATCCGGCCTGCGGGCCTAAAAATTTCCGTGTCAACGACCGCGGCGACGTTACAACCTTCCGGGAATGAACTGCCGTTTCCTCCACTCTTGGATCCTTGCGACTGCGACTTTGTTTTTCGTCACCCCGGCGCTGCTGGCGCAGCGCGAGAAGATTCCCGCCGAGGATCTCGTCTACGTGGAGAAGACTTGGCCCGAGGCGAAGAAGACCAACACGGGGATTCGCTACGTGATTTTGCAGGCTGGCAGCGGGGCGAGTCCGAAGCCCGGCAACAACGTGGCGGTGCTTTACACGGGCAAGCTGCTATCCGGGGTCACGTTCGATGAGAACTTGGACAAGGAAAAACCGTTTATTTTTCGCGTGGGGCGCGATCAAGTCATCCAAGGCTGGGACCAGATTCTGCAACTGATGCGCGTCGGTGAGAAACGCACCGTGATCATCCCGCCCGAGCTGGCTTACGGCACCCGCGGTCAGCAGCCGAAGATCGGTCGCAATGCCACGTTGGTGTTCGTGGTCGAGCTCTTGGAAATCAAGCCCGATTGAGCGGCGGGTTCGCTCGGCCGGAAGCTGGGGTTCACTTGAGCATTTCAGCGAGCAACGGTTTCATCGCGTCGGCCCAGAGCTGGTAACCGGCGGCGTTGGGGTGTAGCTGGTCGGGCATAATGGCGTGGGGAATCTTGCCGTCTTGTCCGTAGAATACTTTGGCGATATCGAGGAAGCGCACGTTCACGCCGTCGTCGAGCTTGGCGAGATCGGCGTTGGCGGCGTTGATCACCGCCGTGCGATTCTCTGCATCCGCGACGGCGACTGCGGTCAGGTTGCCATCGGCATCTTTCCGGGCACCACGGGGAAAGATGGCGAGCAGGAGAACCTTGGTCGCGGGCATTTTGGCGCGGATCAGGCCGATGATTTTGGTGTTGGCGGCGGTGATTTCCGCGGCGGTGTCGTTGGCGGAATTGTTGGTGCCGATCATCAGGACGGTAACCTTGGGTCTGAGCCCTTCGAGCTCGCCGTTTTCGATCCGCCAAATGACGTGCTGCGTGCGGTCGCCGCCGATCCCGAAATTGGCCGGTTGGAATTTCCCGTAGTAGTGCTCCCAGATGTGCGGCGCTTTGGTCCAACCGGCCGTGATGGAATCGCCGATGAAGAGCACGCCGACCGGGCCGGCTTTGCCTCGGGCCAAGAACGATTCGTGGGCTTTGCGAAAAGCACCGGTGGTGTCCTTTTTCTCGATCGCGGCCGATGGGTCGGCTTTGGTCGGAGTTGTGGCTGGGGCGAGAGCCGTTTGGGCGGCGGCGAAAGGAAGGAGTGCAGCGCAGAGCAACGAAGACAGCAGGCGGTGGAGGTTTTTCATGGGAGTGATCGGAGTTGAATTTATCGCTGAAGAGGCGTCGAGCCTGCTCTGGCGCGTTGGGCGCGGAGATTATCTACGGTGTAAAGCACCAGACCGGCCCAGATGACCGCAAATGCCAGCAACCGGTCGCGGGCGAACGGCTCATGGAAGACCGCAAGGCCTAAAATGAATTGCACGGTAGGCGCTATGTATTGGAGCAGGCCCAAGGTGGTCAGACGGATGCGGCGCGCGCCAAAGGCAAAGAGCAACAGAGGGATCGCCGTCACCACGCCGGTGCTGAGCACAAGGGCTTGAACGGCGACGCTCGCATGGCCGAGGGCGCCGCCGTTTTTGAATTCGTGCCACACCAGAAACGCGGCGGCGGCCGGCGCGAGCAACGTGGTCTCGACGGCCAAGCCGGTGAGCGGGCCGAGCGGGGAGCGTTTGCGCAGCAACCCGTAGCCGCCGAAGGTTATGGCGAGCGCCAGCGCGATCCACGGGAGGTGGCCGACCTGCCAGACTTGGATGGCGACTCCGAGAGCGGCCAAGCCGATTGCGATAACTTGGGCCGGCCGCAGCTGCTCATGCAGCACCCAACGGCCGAGAGCGACGTTGAGCAGCGGCACGAGGAAATAACCCAGGCTGCATTCGATGACATGGCCGTGGTTTACACCCCAGACGTAGACCAACCAATTCCCGGTGAGCAGCAGGCTGCTCAACAGGTTGATCGCCAGACTTCGGCCGGGAACGAGTGCCGCCCGGACTTCGCCGAACCCGCCTCGCCACCACAGCGCGGCCGCGACCAAGACCAGTGACCAGACCAGCCGGTGTGCGACCAACTCGGTCGCGGGGACCGAAGCCAATTGATGCCAATAGAGCGGCACCAGACCCCAAGCGAGATAACACAGCGCAGCAGCAAGGGCACCTCGCGTGGCCTCGGCGGGACTTGGGGCCGACTTCATCCGACCTTGGCCCGGCCCCGAATCGAGCGGACCTGTCTGGAAAAAGCCGGGCGCACGCCTCCGTGCATCACTTTTTCTTGGGCTCGGGGAAGTTGAACTTCACCTTAAATTCTTCAAACGCCTGCGTGCGGGCGAGGTCGGCCGCGACGCCTTTGGCGGTCAATTCGCCGGCCCGCTTTTCTATCCAGCGTTGGCGGAAGCTCTCTTCGAGCTCGGCGGCGATAGCTTGGTTTTCCTTGGGCTTCGGATTTTTGCGCGAACCCAGGCAACCGGCGGTCAGTTGGAGGCAAATGAAGGCGAACAGGAGCGATAGGGGACGGATCATAGTAGTTTCAGCAGATTACCAACGTGGTTCAGGCCGAATTGGACCGCGAGGGAATCTTTTTGGTTTCGTGTGGCGAGGGATTCGTTTCGATCACGGCCACGAGTGAGGAGACGCCCCCGCTAAAACTAAAGCCGCGTTTTCCTGCAGTTGCGGCCTAGCTGCGGCCGATGGAGCCGTGGTGCCGCCGGTGGCGTCTGCCCCCCAACGCATCGAGCCCCGCGGGAGACGCGCCGCGCTTTAGACATAAGCCCAAGCTCGCATCCGAGTCTGAGATGAACCCGGTAGCTTCGGCTTCAGCTGCGGTTCCTGCCAGTCCTGGAGGGCCAACGCCGCCGGCAGCTCTGATGCTCGATTCCGAAGAAGCAGTTCCCGTGATCAAACTCCGCCCGCCGCCCCGGAATTGACGGCAGATTCCGATGCGTTGCGACCGCGACGGCGGAAAAGACCGCCGGCCCGACGTCGTCGGAAACGCTGGCCGCGATCCCTCTGGCTCGCGTGCGTTGGGCGCGCCCCTGCCGGGAGAGTGGGTCGGCCGCCCGGCCCCGGCTTAAAGCCGTTTTTCTGCATCGGCCGCGATTGCGCCGGGAGTGAGCGTGATGACCGAGATTCAAGCCAGCGAAGAGGCGAGTGTGGCTTTTCGCTACCTCGTGACCGACGCGAAAGTCACCGGTGTATATTAGGGCTCACCTCCGCGCGCGTTGATTAACGGGCGGCTCATTCGGGTGAGGCAGATGCTTGATGAAGGCTTGGCGATTTCATTCAAAGGTATCGATGCTGAGAATCGGATCGTGAACTCCGTGGATCGCTCCGGAGCGAAAGTTTCCAAGCGATACTGATTCGGACGACGAGCGGCGGGCGCTCAACGGGGCTGCACGGCGTCTCGGATGCCCCGCAGCAAGACCGGGTCGGTCGCGATGCCCAGGACTCCGTTCACGACGAACTGGATGCCGATGCATAGAATCAAAAAGCCCATGACTTTTGAGAGCGCGTTCATGCCGTTGGTCCCGATCACCACTACGACGCGTTCGGAAAGCCGCAGGGTGCAGTAGGTGATCGCCGCCACGATTAGAATGCCGAGTATGATCGCGACGTAGTCGAGCCAGCTCGTCGCGAGCGAGGTAAAGCCGATGGTGACGGCGATCGCGCCCGGGCCGCTAAGCATCGGCATCGCGAGTGGGGAGAACGAGACGTCGCGCTTCGCCCGCGCGGCCTGTTGGGCGGCATCGTCGGTGAAGACTTCGCGGGGCGCCGCCATCAGCATGGTCGAGCCGATGCCGGCGACGAGCAACCCGCCTGCGATCCGCAGGCCCGGGATCGAGATGCCGAAAAACCCCATGATAAACGTGCCGCCGATCAGGAAACTCACGAGGATCGCGACCATGTAAACGCACGCCATGCGGAGTTGCTGCAAGCGGCGCGCGCGCGTGTCGCCCTCGGTGATCGCGAGGAACGTCGGCGCGGAGGCCAGCGGGTTGATCACCGGAATCAACGCGATGATCGTGCCGAGAATGAGTTCCCAGAAATGACTGACGGTGGGCATGGGAAAAACGATGACGCCGCGGGGGCAGCGCGCAATCCCGCGCCGTCAGGGACGCGCCGGGTGACCGGGCGGGGCGCGTCTCACCACGTGTCAACCGGGCCCTTCGGCACGGGGATCGACTCGCGGGCGAAGACGGCGGCGTCGGCGGGGTCACGCATGAAAGACGCGACCATCGGCGCGGGAGAATACTTTGGCAGCGATTCGCCGTGTTCGTCGCAGAAGGGCGCACGCCACGTGATGTATTCGGCGAGCGCGGCCTCAAAATCCGCCCGCGAGGCGATTGAAACAATGCGCTGCTTGAACAGTTTTGAAGGCCCGAAACGCTTCGCATACCACGGGGCGACTTTGCGAAAAAGCCGCGCTCCATGGTCTTCGCCGTAAAACTCGATGTAACGTTCGAAATGGCCTCGCAGCACCCGGATCCGCTCGGCAAACGTCGCCTCGGGCAAGAGTTCGCCGGTCCGCAACAGATGTTCGGTACGCCGGAAAATCCAAGGATCGTAAAATGCGCCGCGGCCGATGCTCACCCCGGTGCAGCCCGTTTCGGCAAACATGTGTTGGGCGGCTGCGGGAGTCGTCACGTCACCATTACCGATGACGGGAATGCTTTTGACGGCCTCCACCACGCTGCGAATGCCGGCGAGATTGACCGTGCCGGAAAAGCCCTGCGCCCGGGTGCGGCCGTGGACGAAGATCGCGGCGACCCCCACGTCCTCGAGCACGCGCGCGAGGTCGGGCGCGGTGAGATTGTCGTCGTCCCAGCCGAGGCGCATCTTGGCCGTGACGGGGATCTTCACGGCGGCAATCATGCCGCGGACGAGTGACGCGGTCTTACCGAGCTCGGTCATCATGGCGGAACCGCCGCCGATATTGACGACCTTCTTCACCGGGCAGCCCATATTGATGTCGACCGACTGGGCTCCGAGTTCCTGGCAGATCACGGCCGCGTCGCGCATCTCCTCGGGCACGCTCCCAAAAAGTTGAATCGCCAGCGGACGGTCCTCGGGCGACGAGGCGACGAGCTGGAGGGCGACGCGGTTGCGCTCGATCAGTGAGCGGGCGTTGACCAAATCGGTGGTGGCCCAGCCGAGTCCGCCGAGTTCACGCACGGTGAGCCGCATGGGCAGGTTGGTATAACCCGCGAGTGGCGAGAGAAACAGATTCGACGAAAGCTGGTAAGGCCCGATGCGCATGGACGGCCTTGAATGTGGTTTGCCGTCGTTAACCCCGCAACTCCCAAGCCAGTGTCACCAGCTCAGAGACACCGGCTAAGCGAGGGTGTGCGCTCGGCGTCCCGCATCCGCCGGTGCGCGGGCATCGGCGCGTTGCGCGGCACGACGGGTGGCTTCGGCGGCGGCCGATAATCCAGAGAGATCGGCCGTAAATTCAGTGCCACCTATTACGCGACACTTGGTTTGGTAGAAAACGGGACGTTAAAAAGGGGGCGCCGAAGGCCGGGGCGGGTTGGAGCGGAAAATCCGGTGAACAGACTGCTGGGCCGCCCCGTGGACAAATTGGGAAAGCGCGGGAACGGCCACGAGGTTGTCGGTCTCTGCCGGCGGGCGAGACAGGGGCGGGCCATTGGCCCGAGGCGTGTTACCGGGCGGCGAGGGCGGTCTTCATGCGTCGAAGCGCCTCGGTGAGCGTGGCGCGGGTGCAGCCGAAATTTAGGCGCATGTAGTGGCCCTGCGGGGCGCCGAAATACGTGCCGTCGCTCAGGCCAACCCCGTGTTTTTCGAAGTGGGCGATGGGATCGGCGAGGCCGAGATCGGTCACGTTGAGCCAAGCGAGATAAGTGGCCTCGATGGGCGCTTCGACGCGGATGCCGGGAAGTTCACGAGCGATGAAATCGAGGAGGAAATCGCGATGGCCGCGCAGCGTGGTGAGTAAGGCCTGACGCCATGGCTCGCTGTCCCGATAGGCGGCTTCGCAGGCGGTGAAACCGAGGCAAGTGACTTCGGCCACAATCCCGGCGGTGGCGCGCACAAATTGGGCGCGCAACGTCGGGTCACTGATGATTGCAAAGGAGGTGCCGAGGCCGGGGACATTGTAGGTCTTGCTCGGCGCCATGAGCGTGAGCGTGCGCGCGGCGAGTGCGGGAGAGAGTGAGGCGGCGGGAAGATGGGGCAGCGTCGGATCAAGGATGAGGTCGCAATGGATCTCGTCGGCGCAGAGCACGAGGTTGTGGCGTTCGCAAAACTCGGCGAGGTGCGTGAGCTCGTCGCGGCGCCAGACGCGGGCGAGGGGGTTGTGCGGATTGCAAAGATAGAATAGTTTGGTGCGCGGCGTGACGGCGCGTTCAAGTGCGGCCCAGTCGATTTCCCAGCGGCCCGCGAAGAAAACAAAGGGGGCTTGCGTGGATACGCGCGCGGAATTTTTTGGTGCGCTCATGAACGGGGGGTAGACCGGCGTGAGGGTGAGCACCGCATCGCCGCTTTGGGCGAATGCTTGGGCGGTGACGTTGAGTCCGCAAACGAGCCCCGGCAGCCAGACGATCCACGAGCCGTCGATTTGCCAGCCATAGTTGCGGGCGCAAGCGTCGACGACGGCGTCGACGGTGGACTTCACCGGGCGGGCATAGCCGAAGATACCTTCTTCAACCCGGGCGTGCAGAGCGGCCAAAATTGAGGGCGACGATTTGAAGTCCATGTCGGCCACCCAGAGCGGGAGGATGTCTCGGCCGGCATACTTTTGCCATTTCTGAGAATCGGTGCCTAGGCGGGCGTGGGGCGTTTCGAAGTCGAAGGTCATGGTGTAAGCGAATGCGAAGCGAACCACGGTTTGGGTGGCGGGGCACGAATTTTCCGCGGGTTATGCTGCGCGAGGCGGGGAGCTGCTCAGGTGCGTTTGAGATTACGCTCGGTTGTGACCGACCGTCGGTTCGCGAAAGCGACGACGGAAGCGGCCGAGCTTTTTACTATCCGGCCGCGTTTGCCCGCTTTCGCTCGATCGGCCACGGGTCGATCGTGCCTAGTCAACGCAACGAGTTCCGACACGCAAAGGTAACACTCCAGTGCTTCCGGAGGATGGGTGGATCCCCTATTATCCGACCGCCCCGCTTTTATCCTCATCCCCTTTGCCATGATGTCTTATTTTTCTCTGCGTTCATCCAAGCTGCGTCGATGGGTTGCAGCGCTCACCACCGCCTGCTGCGCTCTCTTGCCCGCCGGCCACGCGAACAGCAATTTGCTCATCACCGAAATTCAATCCGATGGTTTATCGGATTTCTGGGAGCTCACCAACGTCGGCACCGCGCCGATCAATCTCGGCGGATACAAGTGGACGGATAGCGCGCGCTCGGCGGCGGTCGCGATTGCGATCCCCGCCGGTGCGACGATCGCGGCCGGCGAGTCGGTGATTTTTACCGCGGCGGCAGCAGCAACGTTTCGGACGCAGTGGGGCATTGCGGCCAGTGTGCAGGTTTTTACGGGCGCAGGCGCTCCCGGGCTGGGGATGAACGACGCCATCACGCTCTACGACGCGGCCAACACGGAAGTGGCCTACCTGAGTTACGCGGCGGGCGGCTTCACGCGATCCAACAACAGCCCGTCGGCCGGGGGGCATGCTGGTATTTCTGCCGGAGGTAGCAGTGGGGCCCAGTCTCTGATTTGGGATTCCGCGAGCGGGACGACCACTCCGCTCTATACCAGCGCCACCGGGACCGCTCTTGGCACCTTCACCGCGCCGGGCGGCGCGACCAACATCGGATCTCCCGGTTCCAGCGGCTTCGGCGCGGTCGCCCCTTCGATCGCATTGTCGTTGAGCGCAACGCCGGCCGCCTTTTCGGAAAGCGCGGTGAACCCGGCATCGACCGGCACCATTTCGCGCACCGGCAGCACTACCAGCGCACTGGTTGTAAGCCTTACCAGCAGCGATGAGACCGAGGCCACCGTGCCCGCCACGGTGACGATCGCGGCGGAGCAGACTTCCGCGACGTTTTCGATTACCGCGGTGAACGACACCTTTCCGGATGGCAACCAGACCCTCACCCTGACCGCGACCGCAGCAGGTGCGACCGCCGGGACGGCAACGCTCACCGTGCAGGACGACGGCGATGTGCTGACGACCCGGGTGCTGCTGACCGAGGTCTCCTCCAGCTCCTCCGCCACGGCGCCGGCGGCAGCCAATGATTATTGGGAACTCACGAACTTCGGCACCAGTGCGGCGAATATCGCCGGCTATTCTTGGCACGATAGCGGTCGTTCAGCCTCGGCAGCGGCGGCGTATGCGTTGCCGGCGGATTCCACCATCGGAGTGGGTGAATCGGTCATCTTTACGACCATGACGCCGGCAGCCTTCCGCTCGTGGTGGGGGCTGGCGTCAAGTGTTCAGGTCTTCCAGACCGTGGGCGCGCCCGGCCTTGGGCAGAACGACGGCGTGTCGTTCTTCGACAATACGGGCAACCAGTTATTTTTCTTCAACTACGCGGCCGCAGGGTTCACCCGCGAAGACGGCAGCGCTTCCTTGGGCGGTCACGCCGGACCCTC
>Ga0209444_10000720_pt1 | contig 18454 bp, 19 predicted proteins | sample LauGreFaBDMM15DN_2_FD_188215 | JGI IMG/M metagenome (GOLD analysis project Ga0209444, IMG submission 188215) | Freshwater lake microbial communities from Lake Michigan, USA - Fa13.BD.MM15.DN (SPAdes) (version 2) | ecosystem: Environmental > Aquatic > Freshwater > Lake | place: Lake Michigan...
TGGCCATTCATTTCCACTTGCGCCATGTCTTCATCGGCTTCATCTAAACGGCGAAAAGCATGGGTTTGCATAGCGGGCATAGCCATGGCTGTGTCCACAGGCCCCGAATACACATCATGCAAACTGCCCCAAGCGCGGCCTTGCAACAAGCGTTTGAGGTGAGCCAACTGGCGCTGTGCAATTTCTTCGTCGCCCAATCGCACTTTGACCTGTCCCAGCAGATTGTCAAACCACACACAGGCCTGAGGCTGCTCACGCAGTATTTTGGGCAAACCCGCCACCGCGTCTTGGCGATGAAAGCGCACTGCAACACCTTGGCTGCGCAACACTTTGCCATGGCGCAAACCAAACAACAGCGGTACCAAGGGGTCGATGTCATACACATCGATTTGCTTGAAGCGAGTCAGCCATGGGGTGGGCAACATCCATCCCGCGCTAGGGCCTATCAGCAACAAATGGCTTTGCGTGGGCTTGATGCCCGCCAAAAATTGGGCAATCTGCTCTCGCGTGGTGAGCCAGCGGTTCAAGGAACGCAGCGCATGCACATGCCAATGGATGCCGCCGGTACCACCGGCATGGACCAGATCCCGAATCCAACTGGCCCAAGGCAAATGGGCTGTGACTTTAGTGTTCACACACCGCCTTGAGCATGTTGACCACGGTTGTGTGGGGCGCAAAGTGTCAAGTCCGACGGGCTCAGGCAGACAATGAATTTGTGGAAGTGGGTTAGATTTTTCATGAATTGAAGCTTCTAGAGTAGATAATAGGCCACCATGCCAAACCAAGACTGGGTTCAGTATTCTCTCAGTATGACATTCGTCTTGTTGCTGTTGGCGGCAGTCCTTTGGTGGCTGTCGCGTCGCAACAAGGGCTTTCTTCTCCCTGTTGGTAAACGCCGAATTCAAATTTTAGAGGCCTATCCCATGGGCTTGCGGCACAAACTTTTACTGGTACAGGTCGACTCGCAAAGAATGCTGTTGTCGGTCAGCCCCAACGAGATTCAAAAACTGCACGCTTGGCCTGCAGATTCTTCCCCCCCCTTTGAGCAAGGTGTTTCCGATGCGCACTAAACATGCTTGGTGGTGCTTTGCACTGATGCTGCTGGTCTTGGTTCTGCCCGATCTGGCTTTGGCCCAAGGCTTGCCCTTGGTGACGGTCAACAGCGGCAAAGCCGGTCAGCAGTACAGCATGACGCTGCAACTGCTGGGCTTGATGACGGTGCTCACCGTGTTGCCGTCTTTGTTGTTGATGATGACCTCGTTTGTGCGCATCATCATCGTCTTGTCTATCTTGCGCCAAGCGCTGGGCACAGGGCAAACGCCGCCCAACACGGTGTTGGTGGGATTGGCATTGTTCTTAACCCTGTTCATCATGTCGCCGGTGTTTGACGAGGTGTACACCAATGCGGTGGCGCCTTATATGAATGGCGCTTTGGCCTTTGACAAAGCCTTGGCGGTGGCCGAGGTGCCGGTGCGCAATTTCATGATGCTGCAAACCCGTGAAGACGATATTGCCATGTTCATGCAAATTGGCCAGAAAAAAGAACTTGCCAGCGCGGCCGATGTGCCTTTCACCACCTTGGTGCCCGCCTTCATGACCTCGGAGCTTAAAAGCGCTTTCATGATCGGCTTCATGATTTACATCCCGTTTGTGGTGATAGATTTGATTGTGGCCAGCGTGTTGATGTCCATGGGCATGATGATGCTCTCACCCATGATCATCTCTATGCCATTCAAGTTGATGTTGTTTGTGTTGGTGGACGGTTGGACGCTGGTGATGGGTTCACTGGCGGCAAGTTTTATTTACAAGTGAGGCAGCAATGGACACAGCCACGGTGATCGATTTAGGGCGACAAGCTTTATGGATGACGATACTGATTTCTGCGCCCATGTTGTTGGCGGGCTTGGTGGTGGGTTTGATCATCGGTATTTTTCAAGCAGCCACCTCTATCAACGAGCAAACTTTGAGTTTCATCCCTAAGTTGGTGGCGATTGGCTTAACGGCCGCTGTTTTTGGCGGTTGGATGATCAACAGCTTGGTCGACTACACCAAAATTTTGTACGGTCGCATACCTGGTTTGTTTGGCTAAGCGCTGATGAATATCGAGATGCTCAATTTGCTGGACAAGTTTTATGCCTTGGTCTGGCCCATGCTGCGCATCTCAGCTTTTTTGGCTTTTGCTTCTATCTTTTCGATTCGCGCCGTCAGCCTGCGCATACGTTTGTCTATCTCTGTTGTGCTTGCTGTGTTTTTATCTTTGCACTTGGACATCCCGCGCATTGACCCCGCCACGGCTGAAGGCCTCAAAGAAATTGTGAACCAGTTGTTTGTGGGCTTGGTCATGGCCTTGATCATGCAACTCGCCAGCGCCAGCATGGTGGTTGCGGGTCAAGCGGTGTCGGGTTCCATGGGGTTGTCTATGGCCAATATGATTGACCCCTCGTTTGGTAATGTTCCCGTCATCTCACAGTTTTTCACCATTCTTGGCACCTTGGTGTTTTTGTCCATTGGCGGGCACTTGATTGTTTTTGGTTTGCTGCTTGAGTCATTCACCTTGTTCCCGATTGGCAAGAACTTGTTGACACAAGACTTGTTGGGCAAGGTCACCGCTTGGGGTGCGCTGATGTTTATCGCCGCCCTTCTGATTTCTTTGCCAGTGGTCATCACCTTGTTGTTTGTCAATATCGGTGTGGGCTTTATCACCCGCGCAGCACCCAGTTTGAATATTTTCTCGGTGGGCTTGCCGGCTTTGCTGATTGCAGGTTTTGTGGTGCTGTGGTTGTCTATTCCCAGCGTGATCCAACGCATCACTTGGCTGTGGGTGCAAACCTTTAGCCAGATGCGCAGCCTTTTGACGGGAGGTTGACAGCATGGCTGACGACTCCTCAGAACGCAATGAAGAACCCACCGCGCAGCGACTGAAAAAGGCGCGTGAAGAAGGGCAAATTGCCCGCTCGGTGGAATTGTCGACCGCTGCGCTTTTGGTCACGGCCACCCTGTTTTTCAGCTTGGCGGGTGGTTATATGTTCAGCCGCTTAGGCGCTTTGTTTACAACGCAGCTGCAGTTTGACCGCAAGGTGATGGACAAAGCCGAGTTGCTGCCCGCCATCTTTTTTCAATCGGTGCTGGATGGCTACAGCTTGATATTGCCTGTGATGATTTTGTTGGCGGTGGTGGCCGCTTTGTCGACTGTGCTGAGCGGCGGCTTGGTATTTTCTTTGGGCATGCTGGCCCCCAAATTCAGCAAGCTCAATCCCCTGTCGGGATTCAGCCGGATGTTTGGTGTCAAAGCCTTGATTGAGTTGGTCAAGTCGATTTTGAAGTTTGGCCTCATCGGTTTAATTTTGTGGATTTCGGTCTCTAACAACATTGAAGATTTGGTGACGCTCAACCGCCTAGATTTGGGAACAGCCGTCAAGCATGCGGGCAGCATGATTTTGGATGCGTGTTTTTGGATGAGCATGGGCTTGGTGTTGATTGCCTTGCTTGACGTCCCCTTGCAGCAGTACCAAGTGAATAAAAAACTCAAGATGACCCGCCAAGAGGTCAAAGATGAGATGAAGAACTCTGAAGGTCGCCCCGAGGTCAAGGCCACCATTCGCCGGCGTCAGCGAGAGATGGCCAACAGCCGCATGATGGCCAAGGTCAAGGATGCCGATGTGGTCATTACCAACCCGCAACATTTTGCGGTCGCCTTAAGTTATGACCCCAACTCTGATGGCGCGCCTACTTTGATTGCCAAGGGCACGGATGAATTGGCCAAGCGCATTCGCGAATTGGCCAAAGAAGAGGGCGTGTATATCTTCGAGGCCCCCGAGTTGGCCAGAGCCTTGTACTTCACCACCAAGCTGGATGAACCCATCCATGAGGCGCTCTACCATGCGGTGGCCCAAGTGATTGCCTATGTTTTTAGCCTGAACCAGTCTTATGCCGCGGGTGAGGGCGTCATCAAGCCCACTTTGCGAATACCTGACAATATGCGTTATGACGAAAATGGTTTTCTCTTTCAATGATGAGCCCCAGAAAACAAATCGACCATGAGTGATTTTTACCAAAGTCCGGCAGACAAACTGCGGTTTGAGATTTTGCTCAAGTCCTTAAGAGAAGGGCGGTTGAATTTAGCCATTCTGGGCGACGACGAGGTGGCGCTCACCTATTACGGCAGGCGCATCTTTCAGCATCTCAAAGAGCAGGGCGAGCAGCATGTGGAGTTGTGGACCTCGGCCGACTCGGAAAAACTGGTCGACCGCTTTAACGAAATACTCTCCGAACTCACGGTTGACCAAGCGGTAGACAAGGGCAACAAAGCCGCCCCCAAGCGCTTCATGATCTTCCCCGACACCCAAGCCATACAGGAGTTTGAGTTGCAGTTGCTGGCGCGTTTGGTGAATGGCTTTCCCGCCAGCAACATCAATTTGATTTTGCTGGTGAACAACCAAGCCGCCTACGAGAAAAAGCTGGCCACCTTTGGTAAAAACCTGTTGCAATGGGTGTTGGAGTCGGAAAACCCCACCCCACCCAAGCTGCAACGCATAGAAACCCGAGATGAGGCGGCAGCCACAAGTACGCGTGCCGCACCTCCCATGCCCAGCCTAGACAAAAAATTCACCCTGCCGCCAGCGCCTTTGCCGCCCTTAGAGCCGCCGCCAACAGTCTCTTCGGAGATGGACGACCCGATGGAGCCGATGGAACCGATGGAGCCGATGATGGGCGAAGAAGTGCCCATGGGAAGCAGCCTCAGTGGTGAGGAACTGGCCAAAGAATGGGCTGATAACGCAGCAACTTCCAGGCGCAGCACGAAAATTGCCGCTGTGTTGCTGGTGGCACTTTTAGGCAGTTTGGCGACATTTGGGTTTTTATACCAAGACATCATTGTTCAAGAGGCCGCCTCCTTGCAAGACTATATTGAGGGCAAAAAACCGCAAGCGCAGACCAAGCCCACACCCTCTTCAGTGCCAGCCGCCTCGGTTTCCATGTCTTCTAGCAACACACCGCCAGCAAATTCTTCCGACATCGTGGTGAGTGAAAAAGAAGAAGTGCTCAGTTCAAGCGTGGCGTCCAGCCCTGTGCCGGCGGTGGTTCCGCCCGCAGCGCCTGTAGCGCCTGTAGCGGTGGCACCTGTAGCGGTGGCACCTGCAGCGGTGGCGCCTGTCTTGCCCCCCGAAGCTGATGATGTCAGTTGGGTTGCCAAATTAGACGCCAATACTTGGGTCTTGCAACATGGCGCTTTTGACAGCTTGGCCGAGGCCAAGTCATTTCAAGCCAACTCCAGTTTGTTTAAATCCGCCCAAGTCTTGTTCAGTCAGCGTAAAGGGGCTAAATCTTTTTACATTGTCTTGACCGGCCCTTATGCTGACAAAGCGATGGCGGAGACCCAAATCCGGCAAAACCCTGGCATGGCCAAGGCTTGGTTGCGGACCTCGAAATCTTTGAAAGCCCAGTTCCAGGACTGATGTCAGTAAGGACTTTTCAAGTTGTCCGCTCAGCGGTCGACTTCTACTGCGGAGAATGATGTATGAGCAGTGAAGACATTTTTAACGATAAACCTTTGCCCGTGGTGAATGAAAAACACGTGGCCAAAGCTTTCAGTGCCGAGCATGTGTTCGAGCGCAGCAGCGCCTCGCCTGAGACGGTCATTCCATCTGCTGCTAGCACCGACGAATTCCCCGATGAGCCCGAGCCCCCAACAGAACCCATGCCCGAGCCTGAGCCGCTGGACGCAGATTTTGTCGAGCCTCAAAGCAGCTACGGTCTTTCCGACCCCGCCAGTTTGGCGGCCGCCGGAACAGGCCAATTACACGACCCCGAATTGGCCGCACAACAGGCCCAAAAAACCGCCCAAGCTACTGTAGGTTCAACCGAAGGCCCAGCCCCAGCCCTAGCCCAGACCCCTGGCCCAGCGGCAACGGAAGCGGCAGCGGCAACGGCAACGGCAACGGCGAGCTTGGCCCTGGTTGTCAGCAATGCCTCTTTGACCCCCGGCGACCTGTCATCCATCAAGGCTTCACAGCCCCATTTAGCCCATTTGTCTCAAGTTGGGCTAACCCAATCCGATACTTGGGATGAGCAGATCAAGCCAAGGATTGAGCATTTGCAGGGACAAATCCTTGAAATCAACGACCGGCTCGATCATTTAACGACCCGAAAATACCGATAAGGACTGTAGCCATGGCGCAAGATCAGGAAAACGCAAATTCGGGCGAAGCTGGCGCGTTTTTGGCCGAGCCGTCTGCTGCTGCGCAGGATGGGCTGGCTGCGGGTATCGATAATTTGCAATCGAATGCTTTAGATGGCAGCGAAGTTTCGCGCCAACTCGAAGACCTCACCGGCGTGGTGCTGAGTTCGGCTGAGGTTTCCACCCGCTCTGCCGAAGTGGCTGCCAATATCAGCGAAGAAATGCGCAATGTGATGATCCGAGTCGACGACATGGGCAAGCGCAATGTGCTGCATTCGCGGGTGATGTTGATTGGCTTGCTGAGTTTTTTACTGATTGCGGTGGGCACTTTTTTTGCTATTTCTACCCGCTTGCAACAAAACATTCGTCAACTCGATGCCCTGTCTTTGGCCGTGGGCAAGCGTGTGGTTGAACTCGACGCCACCATCACGGCCTTTGGTGACGCCACCAGAGGCTTGGGTGACACCACCGAAAAACTCACCGGCATGGAAGAGCGGCAAGTCAAACTCGATGGCAAGTTTGAAACCAAGATGGAAGACTTAAACAAGCTGTTCACCAAGATGCCTGAGCAAATTGCCGGTCAGGTCAATGGTCAAAGCGAGAAAAGTTTAGATGCGAAATTGCAGAATTTGCAAAAAAGCATACAAGCGGTAGAAGCCAAAATGCAGGCTTTGTCGGCCAAAGCTGCTGCCCCCGCTACCGCGCCAGTGCAAAACAACCAAGTGGTGATTGCCGAAATTCAAAAGCTGAAAAAAGATTTGGAAACCGCTTTGTCGGCCAACCAAGTGGCGACCAAAGCCGCTTACGAGCGTGAAAAAGCGGCCGAAAAAGCAGCTGATAAAGCAGCCATTGCGGCTGCGCGTAATCCCCCGTTGAGCTTGGCCCCTGCACCAGAGGCTAAACCCTCACAAACCAAGGCCGCAGAGCTTAAGGCCGCGCAAGCCAAGTTGGCTGAAGCCCGGGCAGCAGAAGCCAAAGCGCAGGCCAAGGCAGCGGCTGATGCCAAGGCCGCTGAAGACGCCAAAGCAGCCGAAGCCAAAGCCAAGGCGGACGCCAAAGCGGCCGAAGCCCGTGCCAAAGCGATTGAAACCAAAGCAGCTGCCGAAAGGGCTGCTGCTGCCTCGCAAGCGCCGGCGATTCCTCCACGCGCACAACCCAAAGAAGACCGTGTCGTCTTCCCCCGCGCCAATACCGATAACTAAGCTGTTGCTTGTGCGCTGGGTGCCTCAAGCTGGAAATGCTGGGCGCTGGCCAAGGGCCAAAATTCTTTAAACGGCGCGGGCAGCTCTGCGCTGCTTTCTTGCAATAAACGCCCCTGTGCCAGGCTGGGGTACACATCTTGTAGCGAACAGGTTTGGTGTGCGCTGAGGCGGCGCGTGATGTGCTTGGCCTGCAGTTGTTGGGGTGTTTGTAAACCCGCGGCTTGCAGCAACTCTTTCAAAGACACCAAGGTCTGGTGGTGAAAGTTTTTCACCCGCTGCGCTTTGCTGGGTACCACCAAGGCCATTTGCCGTTGCGGGTCTTGGGTGGTGACGCCCGTGGGGCAGTTGCCGGTGTGGCAGGTTTGCGCTTGTATGCAACCCAAGGCAAACATAAACCCTCTGGCACTGTTGCACCAGTCGGCACCCAAGGCCAAGACCCTCACCATGTCAAAGCTGCTGATGATTTTGCCGCTCGCACCCAGTCGAATTTCAGAGCGCAGGTTCACCCCGCGCAAAGTGTTGTGCACCAAGTGCAAGCCCTCTAGCATGGGCATGCCCATATGGTCGGAAAACTCCAAGGGAGCGGCCCCCGTGCCGCCTTCTGCACCATCGACCACGATGAAATCAGGTGTGATGCCAGTCTCGAGCATGGCTTTGACAATCGCGAACCATTCCCAAGGGTGACCGACGCAGAGCTTAAAACCTGTGGGTTTGCCGCCGCTTAAGGTGCGCAGTTGCTGCACAAAAGCCAGCAACTCGGTGGGCGAAGAAAAAGCGCTGTGCGAGGCGGGCGAGACGCAGTCATGGTCGCAACTCACACCGCGCGCCTCGGCAATTTCGGGCGTCATTTTGGCCGCTGGCAGCACGCCACCATGCCCCGGTTTGGCGCCTTGGCTGAGCTTGATTTCAATCATTTTGACCTGCGCCTGGCTGGCTTGGCGGGCAAAGCCCTCGGGGTCAAAACGGCCTTGCTCGTCGCGGCAACCGAAGTAACCCGAGCCAATTTCCCAAATCAAGTCGCCGCCATGCATGCGGTGGTAGCGTGAGATCGAACCCTCGCCCGTGTCATGGGCGAAGCCGCCCATGTGTGCGCCTTGGTTCAAGGCCATGATGGCATTGGCACTCAAGGCACCAAAGCTCATGGCCGAGACATTGAACAAGCTCAAGGCATAGGTTTGGCTGCAGTCTTTGCCGCCGACTTGCACCCGAAAGTCGTGGCTGGCAATGTGTGTGGGTGCCATCGAGTGGGTCAGCCATTCAAAGCCTTGGTCCGACACATTGAGTTGTGTGCCAAAAGGTCGCTTGTCGGACTGGCCTTTGGCGCGTGAGTAAACCAAAGAGCGTTGAGCGCGAGAAAAAGGCGCAGCCTCGTTTTCGCTTTCGATGAAATATTGGCGAATTTCAGGCCGAATGAACTCCAGCAAAAACCGAAAGTGACCCAAGATAGGGTAGTTGCGTAAAACGGCATGGTGGGATTGCAGCAAATCGTGCACACCTATGGCGCTGAGCAGGGCAAACAACAGCAACCATCCACTCAGTTGCCCGCCAGCGAGCCAGACCAATAGGAACAGACAAAAGCCGCCTAAGCTGATGAAAAAAGTGGTGTAGCGAACCGGAAAGGCGACGCGAGCAGACTGAAGGCGTTGCAAAACTGCTGAAAGATCAAGCATGGGTGGATGTCTCCTGGGACGCCACCCGTGGTTTTGGCCTCAGGGGGGCGAATTGCGCAAACGGGAAGCCAATCTGGCCTGTGCCAAAGAGGATACCTCAGCGCGTAAGCGAGCCAATGACAGTTGTTGGTCCGCCGAGCGTTGGATTTCTTGCAAGTCTTTCAAAATCGTGTTGCGCAGCGCATCGAGCTCCACATCAATCGTGGACAAACGCTTGCGCAACTCGCGTTGCTGGTTCATGCGCTGGCTGAGCAAACTCACGCTGCCGGCGATGACTTTCCAGTTTTGCGCCAAATCATCTTGCGCGGGACGGTTGAGTTGCTCAAAAAGCTCGCCCAGCAAGGGGTCTTGCAAGACTTCGCTAGACGCTTGCTCGATTGGGGCAGGCTGTGGCGGGTCAATAGGCTCATGGTCGAAGTTGTGCACCTGCGCCCAACCCATGCCCGGGTCGTACTGCTTCAAACCTTTGAAAGCGAGAAATTTTTCTTCAGCCATGGTCTGCGTGCCTGGGGTTTTTGGCTTCAGAGTTTGGCCGCGGTGCCGCGTGCCAAACGTTTGAGAAATTCGGGAATACCCAATTGCGACAGGGAACGGGAATTGACGATGGCTTCGTCGGCTTCAGCCGTCTTGCGTTGGCGATAACGACCCAGCACCGAGTACTGCGAAGCATTCGGAATGGTTTCCAGCACACTGGGCTTGGTGGGCACCAAGGGCACACGCGCACGGCTGGCGTCTTGTTCGGTCAGTTTCACTGGGGCGGGCTTGCGCGGCTGGCTCGATTGCGCCATGCGGATTTCACGGGCAGCGCAAATCGCTTGACCAAATTCACGGAAAGATTCGCCACCCATGTCTTTCGCGTCCATCAGGTATCCGCGCTCGAACAAGTCGCGGGCAGATTGCGACTCCAAAATCGGCGGCGCCAGCATGAAACTGACGGGGAAGCGTTGACGGGTGAAGACATCGGAGTTGAGTTGCTCATTGAGCACACGGGTCGGACACACCACCAACATGGGACGGCGCTCGGAGGCAGAGTCAAACACCCAGCGGTTGCGGTTCAAAAATCCCGACGTCGCGGCCAGTTCGATTTCAGACACCGAAGTGGGAACCAGCACCATGTCGAACTCGAACATCAACTCGCCAGCCAAGGAGTCCGACCAAGTTAAATCACAAACCAAAATATCGCATTCGCTGGCAGCACGGCGCATTTGCAAACGTGCTTCGAAAATGGGGCGGTTGCCGCCTTGGTCTACTGGCAAAGCCATGTGTTTGACAACAGCGCCTACATCAGGGGCTTGGTTCAGCCATGTGCTCGATGAACCATGCGGGTCCCAGTCGATCAGGGTCACACTCAAATTCATGTTTCGACTCAAAAAAGCCACCAAATTGGCTGACAGCGTGCTTTTACCCACACCACCTTTTTGACTTGTGACCAAAATTTTGAATGCCATCTTCAACTCCAGAAAATACGAAGGTGTCTCATCCACTGGTAACTGCAATGTGCAGAAATCAATTGAAGAAATTTCCGTAAGGGGATGTGGATATTAGCTTTTTTTGCGTTTCTGTCAAATTTGCCGTTTTATAAAATGTTGTTTTGGTGCTACTCTCAACTTGATCTTCTGTATGGTTCACAATTGCGTGCAATGGACAAACTTCGAATAGACAAGTGGCTGTGGGCCGCGCGCTTTTACAAAACCCGCTCTATGGCAACGGATGAGATCAACAAAGGCCGTGTTCAGGTCAATCAACAAACCGCCAAGCCTTCTCGCGAGGTGAAAACCGGCGACACCGTGGCTATTCGCCGCGAGGGCTTGGTCCGCACTGTGACGGTGGTGAGTTTGAGTGATGTCAGAGCTTCTGCGCCCATTGCCCAAGGCCTGTATGCCGATACCCCTGAAAGTCTTCAAGCCAAAGAGACCCATGTGCAGCAACGACGTTTTGCCAAAGAACCCGCATTGACCATAGAACATGGCCGACCCACCAAGCGCGACAGGCGCGATTTGCAGCAGGCCCAGCATGGCTGGGATGACCGTTGGAGCGCCTCCATTGACTAAGCTCTTGGCCATGGCTTGGCGCGCTTTGTGGCGCGATGCCCGCTCGGGCGAGTTGCGCTTGTTGTGGGTGGCCGTCACCTTGGGCGTGGCGGCTTTGTCCTCGGTGGGTTTTTTGGCCGATCGCATACAAGGCGGCTTGCAGCGCGATGCGCGTCAGTTGTTGGGCGGCGACGCCGTGATCGCCAGCGACCATGCTGTTCCCCCCGAAGTCTTCGCCAAGGTCAAAGCCATGGGCTTGACCTCAGCCGCCACCTTGAACTTTCCCACCATGGCCAGAAGCACACAAGGCGCCAGCCGTTTGGTGGCTTTGAAAGCTGTTGCTGAGGGCTATCCGCTGCGCGGGCGCTTGCAGATTGACCGGCCTCAGCCTAAGACCGACCGAGTGCCTGCTGCCGGCGAGGTTTGGGTCGAACCGGCCTTGATGGTTGCCTTAGAACTCAGTATTGGTGAGGATATTTTGCTAGGTGAGCGCAGACTTCGTATTGCAGAAATCTTGCTCAGTGAACCAGACCGAGGGGCTGGGTTCATGAATTTCGCCCCCAGAGTCATGATGAACCAGATCGATTTGCCAGCCACCCAACTGGTGCAGCCGGCGAGTCGACTGAATTGGCGACTGGCGGTGATTGGCCCGCCCGACAAAGTGAACCAGTTTGTTAGTTGGGCAGAGGTCTATGTCAAGCTGCCCGAGGTGCGCGGCATGCGGGTAGAGACCTTGGAGGCGGGGCGGCCTGAAATGCGCCAAACCCTAGACCGCGCTGAGAAGTTTTTGCATTTGGTGGCTTTGCTGGCCGCCTTGTTGAGTGCGGTGGCGGTGGCCTTGGCGGCGCGCGGTTTCGCGGCAAGGCATTTGGACGATTGCGCCATGCTGCGCGTGCTGGGGCAAAGCCAGCGCCATATCTTGACGGTCTATGTGCTGGAGTTTTTCACCGTGGGCGTGCTGGCCAGCTTGCTGGGCTTGATACTGGGTTTTGGCTTGCATCAGGTGTTCATCACTTTATTAGCAGGCTTGGTCGACACCGATTTACCCGCGCCGAGCATGACGCCCTTATGGCAAGGTTTGGGCTCGGGCTTGACCTTGCTGGCCGCGTTTGGCTTGCCACCGATTTTGCAACTGGCCCAAGTGCCGGCTTTGCGGGTGATTCGCCGCGACTTAGGGCCGCTGCGCGCCGCTTCTTTGGGGGTGATGGGTTTGGGGCTGTTGGGTTTTTCGGCTCTGCTGCTGAGCGCCAGCAAAGACTTGTGGCTGGGCTTGATGGTGGTGGGTGGCTTTGCGGGTGCGGTGCTGGTGTTTGCGGGCATGGCTTGGCTAGGGGTGATGGCTTTGCGCCGCTCGATGGACATCGCGGGCATGCCGGTTTGGCTGCGCATGGCGACCCGCCAGATCAGCGCACGACCTGGCTACACCGTGGTGCAAGTCAGCGCTTTGTCGGTCGGCTTGCTGGCGCTGATGCTGTTGGTCTTGCTGCGCACCGATTTGGTGGACAGCTGGCGCAATGCAACGCCTGCAGATGCGCCCAACCGTTTTGTCATCAACATACAGCCCACGCAGTCGGACGCGTTTTTACAAACTTTGCGCGACGAGGGCGTGGTCAATTTGGATTGGTACCCCATGTTCCGTGGGCGGCTGATTCAAATCAATGGCGAAGACGTACTCGCCGATCGCTACACCGAAGAACGCGCGCAACGTTTGATCGAGCGCGAATTCAATATTTCTCACAGCGCTGAGGCGCCTGCGCATAACCAGATTGTGCAAGGCAGTTGGCAGCCCGAAGAAGCCAATGCCATCAGCATGGAAGAGGGTATCGCCAAAACCTTGCAGCTGAAACTGGGCGACCAGTTGAGGTTTGACATGGCCGGTGTGGCCGTTGATGTCAGGATCAGCTCAATCCGACGGGTGGATTGGACATCGATGCGGGCCAATTTCTTTGCCATCTATCCGATGTCTTCTATGCCTGACATTCCAATGACCTATATCGCAGCCTACAAAGCGCCCAGCACCTCAGGTTTTGACAACGCCTTGGTTAACCGTTTCCCCAACATCACCAATGTGGATATGGGCGCGACCATCAACCAAATACAAAAAGTGCTGGGGCAGGTGATTGGTGCGGTGGAGTTTTTGTTTGCCTTTACCTTGGCCGCAGGCTTGGTGGTGTTGTTTGCCGCGGTGACCGCCACACGCGAAGAGCGCGCCCATGAGTACGCGGTGTTGCGAGCGCTGGGCGCGGGTAACCGCTTGCTCGGCCAAGTGCAAACCGCCGAGCTGCTGGGCGTGGGTGCGCTGGCGGGCGCTTTGGCCGGCTTGGTGGCTGTCGCCATGGGCTGGGGTTTGGCCCGCTATGTGTTTGAGTTTGCTTGGAACGCCTCGCCTTGGGTGCCCTTGTTTGGCGTTGTCAGCGGAGCATTGCTGGCTTGGGGCGCAGGCTGGTGGAGCATGCGCGAGGTGCTAAGACGCCCGGTTGTGCAGACTTTGCGCCAAGCGAATTAATCGAATTAATCGGGGTCAGATCCCAATTAATTAATTGGGATCTGACCCCGATTAATTATTTAAGTAGAACGACCAAAGCGCCGGCGCCGCCTTCCGACCCCTTGGCTTGAACAAAGGCCAGCACTTCGGTTTTTTGTACCAACCAGCGTTGCACCTTGGATTTCAGTACCGGCGTTTTGCCAGGCGAGCCCAAGCCCTTGCCATGCACGATGCGCACACAACGCCAGCCGCGTTTGCTGGCGTCGCGGATGAATTGACCCAAAGCCTCGCGGGCCTCGTCGCTGCGCAAACCGTGCAAATCGATTTGCCCTTGCAAACTCCAATGACCTTTGCGCAGTTTTTGGGTGACATCCGTGCCTATGCCTTGGCTGCGGTAGCTGAGTTCGTCGTCGGTATCGAGCAAGGTGGAAACGTCGAAATCATCGCTGAGGCTTTCACGCAGCACATTGATATCGTCGCGAATTTGTTGCTGCGCCAAGGGCGGGGCAGGCATTGGGGACAAATCGACTCTGGGTGCATGGTCTAGGGTGGTCACCGCGCCTACCGCGCGGACAAAGAGGGTTTTCTCCGCATTGGCTCGCCGCTGGGCCTTCAGCTTGGCCGCTTCAAGCGCAGCCGCTTGCTCGGCATCGGCCACGAGCTTGGCTTTGATAGCGGCCAAGTCTTGCAAACTGCGCGCTTTCACCATGGGCTGTGCTCCGCCATGGACCAACTTTGGCCGGGACCGACGATGACATGGTCTAGCACCCGAATATCCACCAAAGCCAAAGCGGTTCGCAGGGTCTGGGTGAGTTTTTCATCAGCTGAGGAGGGGCGTACCTCGCCGCTGGGGTGGTTATGCGAAAAAATCACCGCACACGCGCCCAGCAACAAGGCCTTCTTCACCACCTCCCGCGGGTAGACCGAGGTTTGGTTCAAGGTGCCGCTGAACATCTCTTCAAACCGCAACAAGCGGTTTTGGCCATCTAAAAATAAGACACCAAACACTTCACGCTGTTGTTGCCCCAACTGCAGTTGCAAAAACTGCTTGACGTTATCGGGGTCGGTCATGATGTCGCGCACACGCATTTTTTGCAGCAATGCACGGCGCGACAACTCGACCACCGCCAGCAACTGTGAGCGCCTGGCCATGCCGCCCAAGCCCTTGCTAGAGCGCAAATGTTCGGGGCTGGCATGCAGCAAACCCGCCAAGCCTTGAAAGCGGTCAAGCAAACTTTGGGCAAGTTGCAACACACTTTGGCCAGGCAAGCCGCTGCCCAGCAGCACTGACAGCAGTTCCACATCTGTCAGCGCTTGGCTGCCCAGCGTGAGGAGTTTTTCGCGCGGGCGCATGGCTTTGGGCAAATCTTGAAGCTGCATGAATAAGAGCGGGGCTAGGCGCATGGAGGGGTCAAACAAGTGTCATCATCGGGGTTGGCAGAGGCTGCGCCAAGTGCGCCAAGTCCGCTGGGCGTTGTGATCCATGGCCTTTCTACAATAGATTCAGTTTACAAAAGATACCTATGCAAGCCACACCCACGATTGAAGCCAACTCTTTTTTGACGCTGCACTACCGATTGAGCGGGCCGCAAGGCGACATCATCAACACTTTTGGTGGTCCGCCTGCCACTTTGTCGCTGGGCAACGCCGAGTTGGCACCCGCCATCGAGGCCCGCTTGCTTGGCCTGACTGAAGGCGAGCATGTGAGCGTGCAAATGGCGGCAGGCGAAGCTTTTGGCGAGCGTAATCCGGCTATGCTGCAATGGGTCCCCAAGCAACTGCTGGCTACCTTTGGTGACGCGGATGCGGCCTACTTGTTGGGCGAGGTGGTGGAGTTTCCCGCGCCCAATAATGCGGGTAAGTATGCGGGGGCGGTTGCGCAACTGGGCGAGGATGCGATTTTGTTTGATTTCAACCATCCGCTGGCGGGTCAAGCCGTCATGTTGGAAGTTCAAGTGATAGGGGTTTTGTAAATGTCAGATTTGCAAGAAATCATTTTGGCCGAGCCGCGCGGCTTTTGCGCAGGCGTGGACCGTGCCATCGACATCGTTGAGCACGCTTTAACCAAATTTGGCTCGCCCATTTATGTGCGCCACGAGATTGTCCACAACACCCATGTGGTGGACGATTTGCGTTCGCGTGGCGCCATCTTTATTGAAGACTTGAACGATGTGCCAGCGGGCGCCACTTTGGTTTTCAGCGCCCACGGTGTGCCCAAAGAAGTTGAGCATGAAGCCGTGCGCCGCGGCTTTCGCATTTTTGACGCCACCTGTCCACTGGTCACCAAGGTGCATGTGGAAGTCGCCAAGCTGCACAAAGAAGGTTTTGAATTCATCATGATCGGTCACAAGGGCCACCCCGAGGTGGAAGGCACCATGGGCCAACTGCCCAACGGCATCCATTTGGTTGAAGACACCGAGGACGTGTGGACAGTCGAGCCAGCGCAAACCCGTTTGTTGGCGGTGGTGACGCAAACCACTCTCAGCGTGGATGACGCCGCCGAGATCATGGCCGCGGTAAAAAAGCGTTTTCCCCAGGTGCGTGAACCCAAGCAACAAGACATTTGCTATGCCACCCAAAACCGCCAAGACGCTATCAAGGTGTTAAGCCCGCAGGTGGATGTGGTGATTGTGGTGGGCAGCCCCACCAGTTCCAACAGCAACCGCTTGCGCGACGTGGCCGCCAAATACGGCACACCCAGTTACATGGTCGACCATGCCAGAGAGTTGCAACCCGAGTGGCTAGAGGGCAAGCAGCGCATAGGCTTGACTGCAGGTGCCTCTGCGCCTGATATCTTGGTGCAGCAAGTCATCAGCCGCTTGCGCGAGTTGGGAGCTACCTCGGTACGCACGCTCGATGGGGTGCAAGAAACCGTGAAGTTCCCCTTGCCCAAGGGCTTGCGAAACGACTGACCAAAGATGCTCTCTACAATCTGTTTATGCTAGATATCGCTTTACTTCGCAGAGACTTGACCCAAGTTGTCACTCGCCTGCACACCCGCAAAAATCCCCAGTCTTTTCTAGATGTTCAGCGCTTTGAGTCTTTAGAGGCCGAGCGCAAAGACCTGCAAACCCGCACCGAGACATTGCAAGCCAAGCGCAACAGCTTGTCCAAAGAAATTGGTCAACGCAAAGCCAAAGGCGAACCGGCTGACGACATCATGGCCGAGGTGGGGCAACTCAAAGACGAGCTTGATGCATCCGCCATCAAGCTAGATGTTTTGCAAAATGAATTGAGCCATTTGCTGTTTGCTGTGCCCAATTTGCCGCAAGAGGGTGTACCCATTGGCAGCGATGAACACGGCAACACTGAGCTCCGCCGTTGGAGTCCCACAGGCACAGAACCCACGCCGCTTGGCTTTACACCCAAAGACCATGTCGATGTGGGTGAGCCTTTGGGCTTGGATTTCGAGATGGGCGTGAAACTCTCCGGCTCGCGCTTTGCTGTCATGCAAGGTCAAATCGCCCGCTTGCACCGCGCGCTGGCGCAATTCATGTTGGATGTGCAAACCCAAGAGCATGGCTACACCGAGTGCTACACCCCCTATATCGTCAACGCCGAGAGCTTGCGTGGCACGGGCCAGTTGCCCAAGTTTGAGGAAGATTTGTTTGCCGCCAAAAAAGGCGGCCAAGATGGCGATGCTGATGGCCAAGCCCTGTACCTGATACCCACCAGCGAAGTGCCCTTAACCAATTTTGTGCGCGACAAGGTGTTGGCTGAAAGCGAGTTGCCGCTGAAACTCACTGCCCACACGCCGTGTTTTCGCTCCGAAGCCGGCAGTGCAGGGCGAGACACCCGTGGCTTGATTCGCCAGCACCAGTTTGACAAGGTTGAGATGGTGCAAATTGTGCACCCCGACCACAGCAACGCAGCCTTAGACGAGATGACCGGACACGCCGAAGCTGTGTTGCAAAAGCTGGGTTTGCCCTACCGCGTGATGTTGCTGTGCACAGGTGACATGGGCTTTGGTGCGGCGCGCACACATGATTTGGAAGTGTGGTTGCCCGCACAAAACACCTACCGCGAAATCAGCTCATGCTCGAACTGCGAAACTTTTCAGTCGCGTCGCATGCAAGCGCGTTTTAAAAATGCACAAGGTAAAAACGAGTTGGTGCATACCTTGAATGGCTCGGGTTTGGCCGTGGGCCGTACCTTGGTGGCAGTGCTTGAAAACTATCAGCAGGCTGACGGCAGCGTGTTGGTGCCCGAAGTGCTTCGTCCCTATATGGGGCAGCTTCAATTTCTCAAACCCTGAACTTTCAATCTAAAGGACTTCCCATGCGCTTTTTGCCTGCTGTTGTAAGTACGCTGTTGCTGACGCTGGTGGCTTGCGCCAATATGCCCATGGGTGCGGGCAGAACCTCGTCCAGTGTGGATATGTCGGGGACCGATTTGCTGGGACAAACCCAGTTACCCCCGGGCGCTCGCATCTTGCACGAGCAGTCGCTGGTGATAGGCACGGGTGAAAACTGGGTGGGCCGCGTGGTGATGGATTCGGCCCGCGACACCACTTCGGCCTATAGCTATTTCTTGGATAACTACCCAAGTCAAGGGTGGACCTTGCTGTCTGCTGTGCGTGCCAAGTCCAGCGTGCTGGTGTTCAACAAAGGCGAGCGCAATGCGACGATTGAAATCCAAGAGGGCAACCCACTCTCAGGGGGTGCGGCGCTGGTGATTTTGACCTTGGCGCCGCGCAGCGCCAATGAGGCGTCTCCTGCTATGGCTAAGAACCCTGCGCCAGTCGTGGACGCGGCGCCCTCCAAACCTTGAAGCTTTAACTTTAAAATAAACCTCTATCGACAGTCAGGAAAGATGGCAGAGTGGTCGAATGCACCGGATTCGAAATCCGGCGTACAGGTTTACCTGTACCGAGGGTTCGAATCCCTCTCTTT
>Ga0209444_10000721_pt1 | contig 18454 bp, 17 predicted proteins | sample LauGreFaBDMM15DN_2_FD_188215 | JGI IMG/M metagenome (GOLD analysis project Ga0209444, IMG submission 188215) | Freshwater lake microbial communities from Lake Michigan, USA - Fa13.BD.MM15.DN (SPAdes) (version 2) | ecosystem: Environmental > Aquatic > Freshwater > Lake | place: Lake Michigan...
AGTCACAACAGACCACATCTCACCTGCTGGAAATATTAAGGCTGATTCACCTGCTGGAAGATATTTAGCTGAACATGGAATTGAGCGAACAGATTTCAACTCTTATGGCTCACGTCGTGGAAATCATGAAGTAATGATTCGCGGTACATTTGCAAATATTCGACTTAAGAATTTATTGCTAAATGGTGTTGAAGGTGGCTTTACTAAAAACTTCCTAGCAAACAATGAGCAGGCAACAATTTATGATGCATCCCGTGCGTATATCGAAGCTGGTATTCCCTTGGTAATTTTGGCTGGTAAAGAGTATGGCTCTGGATCCTCGCGAGATTGGGCCGCAAAGGGAACTGCCCTGCTTGGTGTTCGCGCAGTAATTGCTGAATCATTTGAAAGAATTCATAGATCAAATTTAATTGGGATGGGAGTTTTACCTCTTCAATTCCTAGATGGTCAAAATGCCGCATCTCTTGGGTTAGATGGCAGTGAAGTGTTTGCAATTACCGGTGTTGAAGAGCTAAATAATGGATCAACTCCTAAAGAGGTAAGTGTCACCGCTGGAGATAAGAGTTTTAAAGCAAAATTGCGCATAGATACACCAGGTGAGGCAGATTACTATCGCCATGGCGGCATCATGCAGTACGTATTACGCTCACTTTTAAGCAAGTAATCGCATTAGCAATCCCGACCCTTTAAACTATGAGCATGCTTGAATCTATAAAGTCACCTGCTGACCTGAAAAAGTTAAATCCAGAGCAGATAACTGCATTAGCTGGTGAGATACGCACTTTTTTAATTGATCAAGTTTCAAAATCTGGCGGACACTTAGGACCAAACCTTGGTGTTGTGGAATTAACAATTGCCATGCACCGTGTATTTGAATCACCGAAAGATGTAATTGTTTTTGATACTGGACATCAGAGTTATGTGCATAAATTACTTACTGGACGTATGAGTGGTTTTAATAAGTTGCGGCAAAGAGGCGGAATTGCCGGATATCCAAATCGCAGCGAGAGTGAGCATGATGTTGTTGAAAACTCTCATGCATCTACCGCGTTATCTTGGAGTGATGGCATAGCCAAAGGTTTCTCAATAACAAATCAAAAAGATCGAATCGTTGTCTGCGTAGTTGGCGATGGAGCACTAACCGGGGGAATGAGTTGGGAAGCTTTAAATAATATTGCTGCTAGTAAAAATGAAAGATTAGTAATAATTGTTAATGATAATGAACGATCATATTCACCAACAATTGGTGGATTAGCAACCTATCTATCAACACTTCGTACCACTAGCGGATATGAAAAATTTTTAGATTGGGGCAAAGGGGTATTAGAAAAAACTCCGGTTGTAGGACATCCAATTTATGAAACATTGCATGGTGTCAAAAAAGGAATTAAAGACATTGTTGCACCACAAGGAATGTTTGAGGATCTAGGACTTAAGTACTTTGGTCCAGTTGATGGCCATGATGTTGTGGCAATGGAGAGGGCATTAAAAATTGCCAAAGATTTTGATGCGCCAGTTTTAGTTCATGTAATTACTGAAAAAGGTCGAGGTCACGCCCCAGCATTAAATGATGAAGCAGAAAAGTTTCATGCAGTAGGTGTGGTAGATCCTGAAACAGGTCAGCCATTAAGCAAGAGTGGTAAGAGTTGGACTTCTGTATTCTCTGATGAGCTAGTAAAAATTGGCGCAGAGAGATCAGATGTCGTTGCGATAACGGCAGCAATGATGGGACCTACGGGCCTAGATAAGTTTGAAAAAGCATTCCCAGACCGCACATTTGATGTTGGAATTGCAGAGCAACATGCCACCACTGCGGCAGCCGGAATGGCCTTTGCCGGACTTCATCCTGTTGTAGCTGTTTACTCAACATTTTTAAATAGGGCCTTTGATCAACTTTTACTAGATGTTGCATTACATAAAGCCGGAGTTACTTTTGTTTTAGATCGTGCTGGTGTTACCGGTGATGATGGACCATCCCATAATGGAATGTGGGATCTAGCTCTAACTGGAATTGTGCCAACTTTGCATGTAGCTGCTCCTCGAGATGGTGAGCGAGTTAAGGAAACATTGCGTGAAGCATTAGATATTTCAGATGCACCATCTTTAATTCGTTTCCCTAAAGGAGTGGTAAATCCAGATATCCCAGCCTTTGAACGACGTGATGGAATTGATGTTTTGTATCGAGGCGAGAGTGCAGATGTTTTGTTAGTAAGCATTGGCGCATTTGCAGCAATTGCAGTTGAAGCTGCAGCTCAGGCATACCGTGAAGGAGTTGGCGTCACTGTAATTGATCCACGTTGGGTAAAGCCACTACCAAAATCCTTAATTACTATGGCGCAGCGTTATAAGAGCGTTGTTGTCTTAGAAGATGGAATTAAGCATGGCGGTATTGCCAGCACAATCTCTGAACTATTTAGAGATGCGCAATTAAATGTGCCAGTTCACTCTATTGGACTTCCACTTTCATTCTTAGAACATGCCAAGCGAGCTCAAATTTTAGAGGACTTAGGAATTACAGTTCAAAACATAACTCGCTCGTTGGTAGCTTGGAATAGCAGTGATATACCAGTAGATATTAAGGAAGAGATGCAACACCCTTTGGATGAAAACGAGCGCCGCAAACCGCTTCGCTAATTCCTTCTCGATCTAAGTAAGGCAAGATTCCACCTAAGTGCATTGGCCAACCAGAACCAAGCAACATGCAAATATCAATCTCTTGTGGTGTTGAAATGACACCTTCATCAAGCATCATTTTTGCCTCAGTTGCAAGTGCTTCTAGTGCTCTTCTTCTTACCTGATCAGCTGTTGAAGCTTTTGAACCTTTTTCAAGCAACGCTAATGCCGCTGGATTAACAACATTTAATCCCTGCTCATTTTTTACATAAAATGTTCGCACGCCCTCTTTAACAAACCGTTGCATAGTCGGAGAGATTTTGTAGCGAGGCCCAAGATTCTTATTTAATGTCTCTGCCACATGCAGTGCCACACCTGGACCAACCAGGCCTAGTAGCTCAAGAGAGGACATTGGAAAACCTAGGGGAGCCATTGCAGCATCTGCTACTTCATACGGCGTTCCTTCATCCATTGAATCAGTTACTTCACCCATGAATCTGGTAAGTAATCTGTTAACTACAAATGCAGGTGCATCTTTAACAATCACCATAGTTTTCTTTAAATCTTTACCGATATTTATCGCAGTAGCCGTAGTCGCATCATCAGTCTTAGTAGTTCTGGCAACCTCTAATAGCGGCATGATTGCGACTGGATTAAAGAAGTGAAAACCAACAACCCGTTCTGGATTTTTAAGACCCTCACTCATTGCTTCAACCGATAGAGATGAGGTATTTGTTGCCAAAATACACTCTGGGGTAACGATCGCCTCTAGATCTTTAAATAGTTTCTGCTTTAGTGATAACTCTTCAAAGATAGCTTCAATTACAAAATCAGCATTGGCAAAGACTTTTTGATCGACAGATCCAGAGATATTTCCGAGTAATCTGGCAGCACCTTCTGGATTAAGCCTTTTCTTTTCTACTAACTTTTGAATTTCAGCTTTGATCCAGGTGAGCCCCTTATCGACCCGCTCTTGATCTAAATCTGTAATTACTACTGGAACTTTTAAATTACGAAGCATTAGTAAGGCAAGCTGAGATGCCATAAGTCCTGCGCCAACAACTCCTACTTTGGTAATTTTGCGAGCAAGTGCTGGCTTTGGCGCACCCTCAACTTTTTTACGTTTTTTCTGAATTAAGTTAAATGAATACAAAGATGCGCGAAGTGCATCACTCATTACTAACTCAGCCAATACCTTTGTCTCAGCTGCATAACCATCTCGAACAGAGTTTGTCTGCGCAGCTTTAACTAATTCTAAAGCGGCAAGTGGGGAGGCAATTTGAGCACCGCTATATTTCTTAGCAACTGCTGCTTTGCCAGTTGCGATTGCTTTTTCAAAACCAGCGCTATCTTTACTGAAATCTTTTCGTTCAATCTTCTTTTTACCATTTAGGACATCAGCCACAAATTTCACAGAGTGCTCAAGAAAATCTGATGGTTCAAATACTGCATCTACCACGCCAAGACCAAGTGCATCTTTAGCCTTCATCATGGTGTTGTTATTTAGTGAGTTTAGAATTATTACTTGCACTGCATTCTCAGGCCCAATTAATTTAGGTAGAAGTGTTGCACCACCCCAGCCAGGCACTAAACCTAAAAAGCATTCAGGTAGGCCAGTAAATGCAGTTGAGGCAAGTGTTCGATAGTGGCAGTTAAGTCCAACCTCAAGGCCGCCACCTAGAGCTAAGCCATTAATAAATGCAAAGGTTGGTTTCTTGCTCTCATGCAGTTTAAGGAAAACCTCATGACCTAGATCGCCAAAAGCGGTAGCAACAGAGATATCTTTAACAGCTCCAACACCAGAAAGATCAGCACCTGCTGCAAAGATAAATGGTTTTCCAGTTACAGCAATCGCTACAGCATCTGTTTTTTGTGCTTGATCAATTGCGCTAGAAAGTGCATTTAAAGATGCTGGACCAAATGTATTTGGTCTGGTGTGGTCTGCTCCGTTATCTAATGTAATTAGCGCTAGCTCACCACTATGGCCAAATGGAGACAGTGAGACCATACGCAAAATTGCATTTGTTACTACCTCATCAGGTGCGCCAGCTAGTACTTCACTCATTACTTAGCACCTTTGTAATTAGGATTTTCCCAAATGATTGTGCCACCCATGCCTAGACCAATACACATGGTGGTAATTCCATAGCGAACCTCAGGTTGCTCTTTAAATCCATTTGCTAAGTTAAGAATTAATCTCACGCCAGAGGAAGCAAGTGGGTGACCAACTGCGATGGCGCCACCATAGATATTTACTCGCTTATCATCATCGGCAATTTCAAAGTGATCCAAGAAGGAAAGTACTTGAATTGCAAAGGCTTCATTAACTTCAAATAATCCAATGTCAGTTATATCTAAGCCAGCCTTAGCTAGCGCTTTAATTGTGCTGGGAACTGGTCCATATCCCATGATCTCCGGTTCAACGCCAGCAAATGCAAATGAAACTAATTTGGCTTTAATCGGAAGATTTAATTCTTTTGCCTTACTTTCTGATGCCAAGATTGCAGCAGTAGCACCATCATTTAAACCTGCAGCATTGCCAGCAGTTACTCGACCAGCTGCTCTAAATGGAGTCTTAAGAGCGGCAAGTGCTTCAAGAGTTGTTTGTGGCCGTGGTGGTTCATCAACTGTTGCCATACCCCAACCAAGTTCGGCAGTTCTAGTTGCAACAGGAATTAAATCAGGTTGAATTTTATTTGCCGCATATGCTGCTGCAGTTTTTTGTTGAGAGGCTAACGCATATTTATCAGCGCGCTCTTTTGTAAGGTGAGGAAACTTATCGTGCAAGCGCTCTGCAGTTGCGCCCATTTGGAGCGCATCTGTATCTACTATTTTTTCTGCTAAATATCTTGGGTTTGGATCCATACCATCGCCCATTGGGTGATTTCCCATATGTTCGACTCCGCCGGCAATTGCAAGATCATATGCACCCATATTTATGCCACCAGCAATTGTTGTTACCGCAGTTAGGGCACCTGCGCACCAACGATCAATTGAGTAACCAGGAACAGATTTTGGAATACCAGCTAATATTGAAACAGACCGGCCAATATTCATTCCTTGATCACCAGTTTGAGTTGCTGCTGCGATTGCAACCTCATCGATTTGATCAAGTGGCAGATTTGGATTTCGTTCAATTAGTCCACGAATACAGCGAACCATAATGTCATCAGCTCTAGTTTCAGCATAGAGCGAGCCAGCTTTTCCAAATGGAGTTCTAACAGCATCGACTAAGACCACATTAGTTTTTGCGGTTGCGCTTTTGCTCATTATTTCCCCTACCTATTTACCTGATAAGGATAGGTTACTCGCCAGTAGGCGAATTGGGTAGTGCGCCTACTTAACTAGTTGGGCGGTATTTACGCGAGCGGGCTTGGTATAAAGACGAAGAACAATTCCAAGGTAAGCACCCCAAAGCAGCAACTGCACCCAAGAGGTATTTACATCAAAGCCAATTGTGCCGGCAAGTAATGAGCCCGCGATCGAATCCTTTGCCATTACAGATGAGATATCCCAGGCATATGAAGTTTCACCTGGCAACCAGCCTAACTCTTGATACTCATGCACGCCGTAGGACAAAACTCCAGCTGCAACGATAATCAATGCAATTCCAGTAATGGTGAAAAACTTACTTAAATTTAACTTAACTGAGCGGTTATAGATTAGGTAGCCAAGAACAACTGCAAGAGTTAATCCAAGAACAAGACCAATTGATGCTGATGATGTTGCGGCAACTGTTTTAAAGTTTGTATACACAAATAAAGCGGTTTCTAGGCCTTCTCTAGCAACAGCAAAAAACGCAGCGGTAGCAAGAGCTAATGGACCAGCAGTTAAAGCACTATCTACCTTGCCATGTAGCTCATCGCGAAGAGTTCTGGCAGCTCGCTTCATCCAAAAAACCATCCAGGTAACAAGTGCTACTGCGATAAATGAGGTTGTGCCAGCAAAGAATTGTTCGCCACGCTCTGAGAGCTCGGTGGATGTAAATGAGAGAAAACCGCCTAGAGCAAAACTTGCAGCAAGTGCAATCCCAACACCTGTCCAGATTGGCATTAGTAAATTTCTGCGACCTGTTTTAACAACATATGCGACCAAGATGCCGACAATAAGGGCAGCCTCAAGACCCTCACGGAGTGCGATTAAAAAGGTGCTTAACATAGGTCGAGCATATTCCTAGTTCCTTGAATTACGCAACTTAAGTGTTGCGTAATTCCGATCACACCCTATTGGGCTGATTCTGGCTCACCTTCGGCCTCAACTGGCTCAGGAATAATCAATGGCTCAGTTTGGGACAGGGCTGCTGAAATCGCAGGTGTTACTAACTCGATCTGCCATGGCCGAGCACCCATGGTATTTAAGTTAGACATTACAAAATTTTCATACTCGCTATTAGATGCTGGAGGCTGCTGCCAACAAATTTTACGAACCAACTCTGGGGTCACTAAATTTTCGGTAGGAATTTGTATTTGAGCCGATAGCTCAATTAAAGCAGCACGTGCATGTGTTAGGCGGGCATAGCCAAGCGGGTTTCGATCCTTCCAAATTTTAATTGGCGGCAAACTTTGTGAAGCAACTCGCAGCTCTGGCTGTTGGTCGAGCGGAGTCTTAAGCGCAAGATTTAAAACACTTAACCAACGATTAAATGGCGGGGCTTCTAACCGAGTACGTCTTCCGATTACCTTTGCTACCGCCTCTAAGTTATCTGGTCGCTTAGTAGCCAGTTCAATAATTGCATCATCACCTAATACGCGACCAGGGGCTAGATCTATCTCACGGGCTAATTCATCTCGAGAAAACCAAAAGTCTCGCACGATTGCCATAGTTAATCTATCTCGCACTTTATGCATACCTGATGTGCGGCGCCACCGATCTGGCTTTGGGGTATCGGAGAAAACATAGTTTTGATAGCTCTTTAAAATTGAAGCAAAATCTTGTTTAGCCCATTTTAATTTGTTTTGTTCAGTTAGCAATTTTTCAATTGCGTTTCTAATATCAAGCAAAATATCAACATCTAATGCGGCGTAGGTGACCCACTCTGGTCGAAGTGGTCTGATCGACCAATCAACTGCTGAATGTTCCTTAGCAAGTTGTAATTCAAGCAAACTCTCAGCTAAGGGGCCAAGCCCTACTCGGTCACATCCAGCAATTCGGGCGCCTAACTCAGTATCAAAAAGTATTTCCGGCTTTAAACCAATTTCAAATAAACACGGAAGATCTTGGGTGCTGGCATGGATTACCCACTCATATGATGAAAACTCATTATTAAATTTTTGCCATAACTTTGAATCTTTAAGGGGGATTGGATCAATTAAATGTAATCCGCCATTTTCGCGATAAATCTGAATTAGATACGCCCGCTGGCTATATCGATAGCCCGAAGCACGCTCAGCATCGATTGCAAGTGGCCCACTTCCATTTAATAACTCGGCGATTAATTTTTCAAAATCACTTTCATTACTTATGACTGATGGCACGCCATGCCTAGGAGTGATAAGTGGAGTAACCATTACTTAAAAGAGTCTAGCTGTTACGTGAGATCGAGCTGACACCTTGTGGAATTGGTTCAAGCCCAGCTGTCATTGCTAAAAGTCCTAACCATGCATTTACATGATTTACTAAATCGTCCCCTGAGGTCGGTGTCCATGATGCCCGGACTTCCATTTCAGAATCCTCTTCTCGATCTTCAAGTGCGCCAAAGGATGAGCTAGCAACTCTAGTTACAGTGCCACTAGGGGCAAGAAATTCACAACCATTTTTCTTAAGGGATTCAATTAACCAAGTCCAACCAATCTCTGGCAGCAGTGGATCAGATGCCATTTCTAAATCAATCGCAGCTCTTGCAAAAGTTACGCATCGCCAGTTTCCACCCCAACCTTCTTGCCCGGCTGGATCATGGAGTAAAACAAATCTTCCAGTTGCTGCATCCTCTAGAACATCAGCGGTCATTGCTAATGCATGGGGTGCAAGTTTTTGTGGAGCTGGTACTGCTTCTAGCAATATTTCACCCCGTGGTTTTAACGCCAAAATAGGTGCAACTAATTGCTCAAAGGTGGGTTTCACTGACTAAGGATAATTTGGATATGCAGGAAGTAAGTGAAGGCGCGAGCAGGTGACAAGAGTAATTACCCCAACTCTTCACAGTAGGCTTAATTAATGGCCTCAATGCTTGCATTGCTCTCATCTCTTTTATGGGGAACAGCAGATTTTTTCGGCGGCAATTTAACCAAGAAATATAAGGCACTTGCAGTTACCGGAGTTTCACAATCTTTTGGTTTGATGTTTGGGTTAATAGTTGTCTTAATTACATCCTCATGGTTTGCGCCAACTTTAAGTTGGAATAATTACTTTTTGCCAGGTGTATTTGCCGGCACATTGGGATTTATTGGCTTAACTGCTTTTTATGCCGGGCTTGCAACGGGACGTATGGGTGTTGTTTCACCAATTAGTTCATTATCTGCACTAATTCCTTTGACAGTTGCATTTATCAATGGCGAAAAACCAAGTACGGTGCAATTAATCGGAATGATGGTTGCACTAACTGGCGCATTTTGTGCAAGTGGGCCAGAGATTAAAGGTGGAATCTCCGTACGCCCACTAGTTTACGCTTTGATCGCAGCTTTTGGATTTGGTACTGCAATTACATTTATTGCACAAGGCTCAAAATCTAGTGCAATCATGACCATGACCACAATGCGTTTTACTACTTTTCTAATTGCTTTAGCGTTATTTGCAAAATACAAAACAACTGGTGGATTTTCTAAGAAAGATATTCCAATTTTAATTGGAATCGGCGGTGCGGACTTTTTTGGAAATGTACTTTTAGGTATTGCAACTACTAAAGGATTAGTTTCGTTGGCGGTAGTTTTAGGTTCTCTTTTCCCGATTGTGACCGCGCTACTGGCATACAAGTTGCTTCATGAACGATTACACAAGTTTCAATATCTAGGTATTGCTTTTGCTATTTCTGGAATCGTAATTATTTCACTTGGCTAGAGCTTTTGGTAATGTGCAAACTCACAAGCTCCAACTCTTTCGCTGGTAACCAATTTAAATGGCGCCGTTAACTTTTCTATAGAGATCTTATTCTCACCATTTTTTTCTAGATTTTTGGTCAGATATAAATGATTTATAAGTGCGAGATCAATCATCTCTTGAAGTAAGACTGGCCCAGCCTCAACTAGCAAGTTAATTGGCGAGGTGATTTCTGTTGGTGAAAAGTTATTAGATATTTCTGAAAATAAATCGGCAATTCCCATTGAAAACTGTTTTGCTAATTGGTTTTTTGGCTGCAACCTGACCTTCGCATGGGTAAGAATGTAAAGAGGGACTGGGGTTCTCTTATAGGGCTCGCGCCGGGCAGTATTTCCACCAATTAAAATTAGATCTGACTTACTCCGTAATTGCTTGAATCTAAGCCGGTCTTCATCAGTAGATAGGCCAATCGAGGAGTTATTCGCGGTGGTTGAGCCATCGCTACCCACAATCAGGTTGGCGGTAGCGATTATCTCTCTCACAGGCTTTAGGTTAGCGAGTGTCAGTGGCTTGTCCTAACCTTTTAAACATGATCATCAATTGTGATAGTTGTGTAATGCGCGAAATCGCCTGTGGCGATTGTGTTGTCTCAGTGCTGCTTAATATAAAGCCTGCACCTGGGAAAAATGCTGAACTTACTAATAAGGATAAAGCTGCAATTAATTTGCTGGCAACGGCTGGTTTGGTGCCACCTTTAAGATTTGAGGCCAGAAACCAAAAAGCGGGCAAACTTCGCAATTTCGGCTAAATATCGGATTAAATGCCAAAAATTTTGATAATTCTCAGCACATTACGCTTAAGTTGGCTTGAGTTAGCACACTTTAAATGGCTAGCCTTTCGGAATGAGAAATTCACTTCGAGCAGTATTTGCCGCAGTAATTTTCAGTTCGGCGTTAATTCCAGTTTCAGCAAACGCCGCACCAAATTTAATAGAGGTGCAAGGGCGAGTTAGAGATCTGCAAGAGCAGGCAGCTACAGCTGCTGAAGGTGCTCAAGATGCAAAGGTTCAACTTGCAAAGTTAAAGCGCACCCTCGATACAGTTCAACAACAAGCAACTCAACAAGGCGCATCGGTTGATCAAATGCATAAGGTGATCGGTGCAATTGCAGCTGAGCAATATAAAGCTGGGCCGCTTAGCCAATCTTTAGAATTACTGTTTTCTTCCGATCCAGCACTCTATCTATCTGCAGCCGGCTCCCTTGAATCTGTTACTCGAAAAAAGAGTGCGGATTTAAAGAAGTTTTCCGTTGTGACTCAAAGATTAAATGCAACAACATTTACAGTTTCAGATAAGTTGGCATTAGTAAAGGCTGCTGAGGCAAGGTTTACAAGGCAGTTAGCGGTAGCAAACGGTAAGTTGCAAGAGGCTGAGGATTTGTTAGCAAAACTGACTGCAGCAGAACGTGCCCGACTGGCAAAATTAAATGATGATGAAGAGAACGCAGATCAACAAAGGTCTTTGGCAGATGCGGGCAAGTATGCAAATGTTGGTGGGCGAGGAGGTGTAGCAATTAAATACGCACTAGCTCAGATTGGTGATAGGTATGTCTTTGGCGCAGCCGGACTTGTTAACTGGGATTGCTCGGGTTTAACTATGAGAGCATTTCAAGCAGCAGGTGTCTCTCTACCTCACTCATCGAGAGCCCAATATAACTATGGAAAATCTATTGCTCGAAAAGATTTGCAACCGGGTGATCTAGTGTTTTTCGGAAAACCAATTTCACATGTTGCAATTTATGTTGGCGGAGACCGCATGCTCCATGCTCCACGTACTGGGGCGCGAGTAAAGATAGCCGAGTTTGATTTAGGCAAGAAGCCTTATATCGGAGCACGCCGTTTATAGCGATAAAAAGGTTTTACTAGTTACCAATGATCTTGGGCCAAGAGCTGGTGGAATCGAAACATTTATTTTGGGTTTGATTGAAGGACTTCCTAAGGATTCTTTAGTTGTTTATACATCTAAGCAAAAAGGATCTGCACCTTTTGATGCGCAACTAACTGAAAAGTTCGGCGCAATTATCATTAGAGATCGCACCAAAATGTTGCTGCCAACCCCAAGAGTTAATCGAAAAGCTGCAAGTATTTTGAAGCAATATCAAATTAAAAATGTTTGGTTTGGCGCTGCTGCCCCATTGGCATTGATGGCTAAGCAAATGCGTAAGGCAGGGGCAAGCAATATTGTGGCCTTAAGCCACGGCCATGAGCTCTGGTGGGCAAAGATTCCAGTATTAAAGCACTTACTTCAAAAAATAATTAGAGATATAGATTCACTTGGTTATTTAGGTGATTACACAAAAAGTGAGATTATTAAGGTTACAAGTGAGGTTAATAAACTTGTACAAGTTGCACCAGGAATAGATATAAACCATTTTTACCCAAAAGATTCCAACCCAAAATTAATTGCTAGATACCAACTAGAAGGTAGGCGAGTAATTGTTTGCGTTGCAAGGCTTGTTCACCGAAAGGGTCAGGACCAACTAATCCAAGCAATGCCTGATATTTTAAAAAAATACCCGGATGCAATTTTGCTAATTGTTGGTCAAGGACCAATTGAACAAATGCTAAGAACCTCCGCAAGGCAATTAGGAATAACCCACAAAGTTGTCTTTACTGGTCGAGTTTCACATTCTGAACTGACAGATTACATATGTCTTGGCGAAATATTTGCGATGCCAGTCAGATCAAGATTTTCCGGCTTTGAAGTTGAAGGGCTTGGCATTGTTTATTTAGAAGCAAGTGCATGTGGACTTCCAGTTGTGGTTGGAAATTCTGGTGGTGCTAAAGATGCGGTAATTGATCAAGTCACTGGCTTACTTGTTGATGGCACAAATGTTGATCAAATATCAAATGTTATCTGTGAGTTACTAGATGATCCGATTAGATCTAAAGCGATGGGTGAGGCTGGCAGGGGATGGGTAATTAACAACTGGCAACTGGCAACTTGGTCTGAAAAGTTTAACAAATTACTACTTAGCAATTAGGTTATTTTCAATTCCAATACTTACTGCCTGCGCTCGATTTGTCGCATTTAATTTTCGGTAAATCGCGGCCAGATGTGTTTTAACTGTTGCCTCAGTTAAAAATAAAACTCCGGCAATAATTAACGCTGTAGCCCCGGTTGGCAAAAGCGATAAAACTTCGACTTCGCGAGCAGTTAAGCCAAAATCTCTTTTTGGAACTACTTTAATTTCTCCCCTTTTAATAAATGTTTTACTTTCAGAAACTGCAGATAAAACTTGAATAAGTTGTTGAATCGGCACACTCTTTGTTACATAAGCAGCTGCGCCAGCTTGTTTTGCTAGTTCAAGAGTTTCAGAATCATCATGCATGGTTAAGACTACGAATTTGGACTCGATACCAGTTTCGATACTTTGCTTAATTAGGTCAATCCCATTCCCAGCAACCAAGTTAATATCAACTAAACAAATATCTGGTTTATAAGAATTAATAACTGCTGCACCTTCTTTATCGGAGGCTGCCTCGGCTACGACCTTAAACTCAGTATTAGCAAGGGCATTGCTAACCCCAGATCTAATTAGTGAATGATCATCAATGATTGCAAGCTTCATGATTCAAGTTGAATTATCATTTTGGTACCAGTTGAGTTTGATTCAGAACTTAGGAGGGCACCGATCTGAGTTAGCCTTTCTTGAACTCCAGTTAATCCATATGAATTGGCTTTTTCAGTTACGCCACCAGAACCATTATCAGAAATTACTATTTTTTCATTAGAGAGATTAATTGAAATTTGTGAACAGCCTGAATGTCGTCTCGCATTAACAATTATTTCTCGTACAGCTCTAATCAACTCAAACTTGTTATTACTGCCTATTTCTGCATAACCGACAATTTCATAATCAATATCGCTGCCGGAGAGCAATACTGATATCTGATCCTCTAGTTGTTGTTTAAAAGCTTTATTTGTGTTGGTGCGTAACTCAAAAATCTCATCTCGGACTTGGTTGATTAGACCGGTTAAGGTAAATCGTAATTCCCGTAGAGAGTATCTATTCTTATTATCTAGATTGGAATTACCAATGATTTGATCAAGGCGATATCCAAGTGATGCTAACTCTTGTGCTAAGCCATCATGAAGTTCACGAGCAAGTCGAGAGCGTTCAGAATTAGGCGAAGAGTTCATCAATCTCACGGGCGAATTGCTGCGCAACTACATGTCGCTTCACCGATAACTTAGCTGTGAGCTGTCCGCCTGGGATCGTAAAGTCCACTGGCAGAACCGTAAATTTACGAATTGATTCAGCCCGGCTTACCGCCTTATTAGCTTCATCAACTGCAGTTTGAATTACTGCCAAAAGCGTTGGATCCTTAGTTAAATCAGCAATTGATGCACCTTCTTTTTTATTTGCAACAGCCCAAGGCTTAATTGCATCTGGATCAAGGGTGACAAGTGCTGCAATAAATGGTTTGTTGTCGCCAACTACCATGCACTGACTAATTAATGGATTGGCACGCAAACGATCTTCAAGTACGGCTGGTGCAACATTCTTACCACCGGCAGTAACTATTAATTCCTTCTTACGACCAGTTATATATAAATATCCTTCATCATCTAGTTTTCCTAGATCACCAGATCTGAAGTAATTATCATTTGTGAAAACTTCAGCATTGGCAGCATCATTTTGCCAATAACCCTTCATAACAATTGGACCCTTAATTAATACTTCACCATCATCTGCAATCTTGATAGTTGTTCCTGGAATTGGTTTTCCAACTGAGCCAACTTTGTGAGCGGCAGTAAGGTTTAATGTCGCACCAGCGGTTGTTTCGGTTAGACCGTAGCCTTCTAATACTCGAATGCCTGCGCCACGATAGAAATGACCTAATCGTTCGCCAAGTGGGGCGCCACCGGAAATAGCTGCTTCAACCCGGCCACCTAAGCCTGCGCGAATTTTTGAATATACCAATTTATCAAACAATCCATGTTGCAATTTAAGTAGTGGGGACATTCGCTTGCCGTCCATTGCAACGCTATATGCAACAGCAACTGCTACCGCTTTATGAAATATCTTTCCTTTTCCAGCAGCTTCAGCTTTTGCTTCCGCCCCATTAAATATTTTTTCAAATATGCGAGGTACTGCCAAGACGAATGTTGGTTTGAATGTGCCAAGATCTGCTGGCAATTTTGTGATGTCACTGCAATGTGCCAGATGAAGTCCGGCAGTAATTGCGCCAATTTGGACCATGCGACCGAAAACGTGTGCAACTGGCAGGAACAACAAAGTAGAGCCACCAGGCTTTAGGAATAAATCACTTGCACCATTTACTACATTTCCACACTCAGATAAAAAGTTTCCATGTGTTAAATGGACTCCTTTTGGTTTTCCAGTAGTACCAGAGGTATAAATTAAAGTTGCTAGCGTCTCTGGCTTTAGTGCCTCACGACGTTTTGAAATTTCATCATCAGTAATTGATTTACCAGCACTAATCAAAGTATCTAGAGCGTTATCAGTAATGTTCCAAATATTTTTGCAGGTAGAAGGCATAATTGGCTTCACTAATTCAACCAATGCAGGTGTTTCAACAATTATTGCAACTGCGGCAGAGTCGGACAGAATCCAATCAACCTGTTCGGCACTTGATGTTTCATAAATTGGAACTGGCACTGCGCCAGCAAACCAAATTGCAAAATCTAAAACGGTCCACTCATAACGAGTCTTTGCCATGATCGCAACGCGATCACCTATTGAAATTCCAGATGCGATTAATCCTTTAGCGACAGATCTAATCTCTGCTTCGTACTCTTTCGCAGTTACTGCTTGCCAGCCATCACCTAAGGGGCGTGAGACCACAACCCGCTCTGGTTCAAACCATGCTCGCTCTGCAATTAGGTTGGTTAGGTTCCCGGCCGAAGCTGGCGGAATAATTGATGGAATGGTTATCTCGTTCATAGCCCCACGCTACTAGTTTGATACCAAATTACGCTAGACCTACCCGAAATTCTCAGGATACCGAGGGGATAAATTCCCACCTACTTAGCGGTAACCTAGCGCCATGTCTGATGTAACCACCTCAACTGTATCGATCACCGCCCCCGCTGATGATGTCCGGGCGATGGTATTTGATATCGCAAATTATCCGAGCTGGTCGACTTCATTTAAAGCGGTAGAGGTTCTTGCCAGTGATGCGCAAGGAAGACCTACTCAAGTAAAGATGAGCGTTGATGCTGGTGCATTGAAAGATAAGCCAACTTTAAATTACGACTGGTCTGCATATCCTGATCGAGTTGAATTCTCATTAGAGGATGCTGATTTGTTAACTGAAATGAGTGGCTCATTTATTGTTAAAGATAATGGCGATGAAACTGAAGTTACCTCTGAGTTAACAGTTGCGTTATCCATGCCAGTACCTGACATGATGAGAAAGAAAGCCGAAAAATCAACAATTGATCTTGCTTTAAAGCAGCTGAAGGAAAAACTGGAAAACTAATTGAGCGCGCAAATTCCAAGCTCAGCTTTAACAATCGGCATTGATATCGGCGGTACAAAAGTATTAGGTGGAGTAGTCGATAGTGCTGGAAAAGTAATTGATTCAGATAGGCGTGCTACACCAGCTGCCGGTGGTTTGGAATTAATTTCCACAGTAATTGATTTGATTAAAGAGTTTCAACAAAAACATGAAGTTGCAGGTGTTGGGATAAGTGTTGCTGCTTTGATTTCCTCAGACCAGGGAACAATCGTTGGCGCGCCAAACATAGCTAACTTAAGTGAGCTTAATTTTGTAAATGAAATCAAAAAAGAAATTAATTTGCCGGTAATTGCCGAAAACGATGCAAATGCTGCAATGTGGGCAGAGTATAAATTTGGCAATGCAAAAGACTTAAATCCAGTGATGTTTTTTATCATCGGAACTGGAATGGGTGGTGGGTTGGTAATTGATGGAAAATTGTTTAGAGGCGCGCATGGAATTGGCGCAGAGTTCGGGCACATGATTGTTCAACCACAAGGTTTAAAGTGTGGCTGTGGTGCGCAGGGCTGCATCGAACAGTATGCCTCCGGTTCTGCATTAATGCGGTATGCAAAAGAAGCTATCGAATCAGATCCACAAAAGGGCAAAAAGTTGTTGGAATTAGCTGGCGGAAATTTAAGTGACTTAACTGGAATTATTTTAACTAGTGCGGCAAAAAATGGAGATGAGATAGCAATTGCTGCTTTTAATAAACAAGCCGATTGGCTCGGTGCGGCATGTGCTTCTTACGCTCTACTACTTGACCCACAAGCCATTGTCGTTGGTGGTGGGGTAGTAGATGCCGGTGAATTGTTTTTAGAACCAGTTCGAAAAGCAATGTTTAGTTATATGCCATTTGGAGAATCTCACCCATTACCAAAGATAATTGCAGCAAAATTTGGAAATGATGCTGGGTTAATTGGTGCTGCTGATTTAGTTAGAGGCTAGCTCCATCGTCGAAATTATCTTCTGCTCTTGCCGTGCGCCAAATCATTGTGGCAATTGAAGCTAACACCCCAAGCACTGCTGGCCAGACGCCAAATATTTCAAAATCTGTAAAGGTATAAATAAGCAAATAAGTCCCACTTGCAATAAATGTTGAAACTGCAATCCGTTGAGTTTGATCTAACTTAAGCCACCTTGGATTTGGTGGTGTAAATCTATCAGCCTCTTGAAACCGGTCTAACTCATCCAAATAAGTAGAAGGGGAAGATTGATCAAGTGAGAGAGTTGAGACAATCGAATCAAACTCGGCATCTACTAAATCCCGCTCACTAAAATCAGATCCTCGTTGCAGTGCCCCGCTTAGGACATCTTCAATAAATAACTTACTTTCTATATTTAATTGGTCGGCATCGTAATCCAGTGGCACATTATGAAATGATTTTTCAAAAACAACTTCTCGGATATCTACTGAAAAAATATTATCGATTACTGTCATTGAGTTCACTGGGTCAACAGCATGGTCATTAATTGAATAAGCAACCATAATCGGAAGATCAATTAGATAAAGGTCACGTTCAGCGATCTGCCAAAGTTTGCGAAGTGAATCAAGTGCTTTCAGGGGAGTTCGACCATAGCTATGCATTGGCGGATTTGGCGCAGCGATATCTGTTGGGCCTTTTTTAATGGAAGGAAGTATGAATTTAAGAATTGGCGTTAATTTTAGATACCACCTTCGATCATGCACCGATGGATTAAGCAGGAGTAAACCTTCAATCTCACTGCCACGAATCTGAGCGAGCCTAAGTGCTAACGTACCTCCCATTGAAAAGCCAGCCACAAATACTCGATCACATTTACTTTTTAATTCGATAAATGATTGTTCAACAGCTTCATACCAATCTTGCCAAGTTGTTTGATTCATCTCCTGCCATGTGCTGCCATGGCCGGGCAAACATGGTGCGGATACTGTGTAGCCAATTTGATTTAAATATTCTGCCCAAGGCTTAATTGTTACTGGCGAACCGGTGAAGCCATGGATTATCAAGATGCCAATTTTTCCGCCCGAAAGGGTAAATCCGTCTGAGTTTGGAATTGAATTCACGCTCAGATGGTGTCATAGATTGGCTAAGCCGCTAAATTAGGCATGTGGCATATTCGATCCTGAAATCTTTTTTGATCCCACTTTTGATGTTGCTTTTCAGACCAAAGGTGAGTGGACTGCGCCATGTGCCAAGCAATGGTCCGGTAATTATTGCCTCAAACCACCTTTCATTTAGTGACTCAATATTTATGCCGTTGGTTGTGCCGCGCAAGGTGACCTTTTTGGCAAAGAGTGAGTATTTCACCTCCCCAGGAATTAAAGGATTTATAAAGAAATTAACATTTATAGCTTTAGGT
>Ga0209444_10000722_pt1 | contig 18424 bp, 17 predicted proteins | sample LauGreFaBDMM15DN_2_FD_188215 | JGI IMG/M metagenome (GOLD analysis project Ga0209444, IMG submission 188215) | Freshwater lake microbial communities from Lake Michigan, USA - Fa13.BD.MM15.DN (SPAdes) (version 2) | ecosystem: Environmental > Aquatic > Freshwater > Lake | place: Lake Michigan...
GGTTTTTATGGGCATGGGCGAGCCGATGCTCAATCTCGACGCGGTGCTCACCGCGATCGACCGCATTGCGGACAACCGACTCGGCGCGCTGGGCTGGCGGCAGATTACGGTTTCCACCGTGGGGATTGTGCCGGGGATTGAGGCGCTCACGGCGGCGGGGCTTAACGTGCACCTCGCGGTGTCGCTGCACGCGCCCGATGACGCGACGCGGGCCCGCTTGCTCCCGATGGGGCGGCGATTTGCGATCGCGGAGATCCTCGCGGCGGCCGACCGTTTTCAAGCCAGCCGGGGGCGGCCGGTGACGATCCAGTATTGTCTGTTGCGGGGAGTGAACGACACGCCGGAGCACGCGCACGCGCTGGCGGCGGTGCTCGGGAAACGGCGGATGCACGTGAACCTGCTGCGCTACAATCCCACGGGCCTGAGTCTGCTGGGCCGGAGCTACGAACCCTCGGACGACGCGACGTCGGATACGTTTGCTTCGATTCTGCGCGGGCAGGGATTGGTGGCGCACCATCGACGTTCGCGCGGGCCGGACATCGATGCGGCCTGCGGACAACTGCGACGACGGGCGGCGGCTGAAGCGGTCGACCACGGTGGTAGTATCTGACGCGCGGGCCGAGCGGTCGCAGCACGCGATAGCAGGGTGGCGTGGCGGCCAAAACATGCGCAGCTTTCGGCGCGGATTGGCGTTAGCTTCAGCCGGGACTGGGCGCGGGCGCGAATCACCACCCGCGCCTTGCTCAAAGTTTTCGCTTTCCTGAAAATTTTTCCCGGTTAGTTTCGATTCTAGTCGGTGTCCGCTCGTTGAGACACTTCCCCCGCACCCCTCAGTTGATCGCTTCTGCTTTTTTATGAAATTCACCCGACGGCAGTTTTTGAAAACGACGGCAGTGGTTTTGGGCGTCCCCACGTTTATCCCGGCTTCGGCTCTCGGCCGCGATGGCACCGTGGCGCCCAGTAATCGGATCGTGGTGGGCGGCATCGGTCTCGGCCCGCGGGGCCGCGAGGTCCTGAAAGCGTTTCTCGGTCAACCCGAGGTGCAGTTCGTGATGATCGCCGACGTGCAGGAGACGCGGCGCGAAGTCGTTCGCGTCATGGCCAACCGGCATTACGGCAACCAAGACTGCGTCAAGACCCGCGACATGTATGAGGTGCTCGCCCGCCCCGATATCGACGCGGTCGTGATCGCCACTGGAGATCGTTGGCATGCGCTGTTGAGCATCCTCGCGGCGAAGGCGGGCAAGGACATTTATTGCGAAAAACCGTGCAGCATGACGGTGCGTGAAAGCCAAGAACTCGCCGACGCGATCAACCGCTACGGCCGGGTTTTTCAAGCCGGCACGCAGCGGCGCAACGTCGATAATTTCCGCTTCGCGGCGCAACTCGCCCTGAGCGGACGGCTCGGCAAGATTCACACGGTCCACGCGGGAATCCTGCCGTTGGAAGAGAGTTTCAAATGGTTGCCGGAGCAACCGGAGCCGGCTCGGGACGTGGTCGATTGGGATCGCTGGCTCGGCCCTGCACCTTGGCGGCCATATAACAAGGACTACGTGAACGGGCGTTGGCGCGGCTACTTTGATTTCCACGGCGGGGCGGCCCTGCCGGAGTGGGGCGCGCATACAGTCGATCTCTGCCAGTGGGCGGCCAACGCGGACGACACGACGCCGGTCGCCTATGAGGCCGATGGACAGACCATCTACGGTCGGTATGCGAATGGCACGAAACTCGTCATGCGCCTTTCCGGATTTAAAGGTGAGGGCAATTGGGTCGCGCCCGGCACGTGTCCGGTTCGCTTCGAGGGCGACGAAGGTTGGATCGAGGCCGCCGACACCGGCAAGGTTGCGGTGTCGTCGCCGAAACTCCTCGAAGGCGGCGCGCCGGCGACGATGCCCGGCACGGATCCGACCAAGCACGTTCGCGATTTCCTCAATTGCGTAAAATCCCGCGCCAAACCGGCCGGCAACGCCGACATCACGCGCCGGGGCCACATCATTTCCCACGCTGCGTCGATCGGTTGGCGGCTTGGCCGCAAAGTGGAGTTCGATCCCGTCACCGAGACATTTGTGAACGATGCCGACGCCAACCGCATGTGCAGCCGCGCGCGCCGCTCCCCTTGGCACGCCTGAACCCAAGCCCGAGATTATCCCATGAAATTTATCCGCTCTCTGCTTCCGGTCCTCGTCGTGTGGGTGCTGGCCGGCTGTGCCACCGCGCCAATATCTCCACCCAGTCCCGTCGAAACGGCCGCCCTCGCCGTGCTCGCGTCCGACGCCGGCCTCCGGGAAAAGGCCCGCGCGGGTCAGGAACTTGGTGACTTCGGCGGGCCTGCGTCGGTTCCGGCGCTGGCCGCTCTTCTCGGCAAGGAGCATCTCGCAGACTATGCCCGCAGTGGACTTGAAGGCATCAAGGATCCCTCGGCTGGCGCGGCCTTGCGTGCGGCTCTGCCCACGCTCGAAGGCCGCTATTTGGCGGGCGCGGTGAACTCATTGGGCGTGCGACGCGACGTCGCGGCCGTGCCGGCCTTGCAGAAACTGGCGCTTGATTCAAAGGCGGGAGCGGCCGAGGCCGCGATTGCATCGCTGGGAATGATCGCGACGCCCGCTGCGGCCAAGACGTTGCAGGAAATTTTGACCAATGGTCCCTTGGCCCTGCGCGTCCCGACTGCGCATGCTGCGCTCGTGGCCGCCGAGCACTTGGCCAGAAACGGAAACACGGCAGGTGCGCGCGCGGTGTTGAACGCGGTCGTGCGAGCGTTGCCGCCCGGTCACCTTGCAACCGCGGCAAACGACAAGGTCGCCGCGCTGAGCGGAGCGTCGGGTGCGCCGGCGCGAAGGTAGGCGGCGAGGCTCCTCAACTTCAGGGAAAACATTTTGCGCCGGACCCGGAAGCGGCACGCGAGTCGGCATGCCCTTACGCGCCAAAGAAGTAATCAGCTTCACTCGATGCTTTTGGCCTGCAGCGGTTCTGCCGCGGTAGGCTTTTTTGCGGACCAATTTCAGAGGCAGAGCTTCGCTCTGTGGGTGTTCCTCGATTGAACGGAGAAAACCGGTGAGAACTCGCGGGCTCGTCGATGTTTTACCACCGATTCCAAGCTTGTTCCCTCTGACCGGTGCGAGCCTTCAGCGCCGGCCCTGTCCGGAGATCAGAGCATCGGGATGTGCGGTTCGGCGTCGGCGTCGTAATGGATTACGGGCACGCCGAAGCCGAAGAGCTTCATGAACTCGCTGCGGTAGCCGGCGATGTCGGTGAGTTCGGTGAGATTCTCGGTGGTGACCTTGGGCCAGATTTCTTTCACCGCGGCTTGGACCTCTTCGCGCATTTCCCAATCGTCGACACGAATGCGTCCGCCGGCGTCGAATTTCGGGCCGGTGGGCGCATAGAGCTGCGTGGCGAAAAGGCGGGCCATCTGTTCGATGCAGCCCTCGTGAGTGCCCTTTGCCTTCATGATCTGGTAGAGGATGGCGATGTAGAGCGGGACGACGGGAATGGCGGAGCTGGCTTGGGTGACCAGAGCCTTGTTGACGGCGATACAGGCGCGCCCGCCGGAGTGCTGGAGCTTGAGCAGGGAGTCGATGCTGCGGGCGGCGCGTTCGAGGTCGTTTTTGGCGAGACCGATGGTGCCGTTTTTGTAGACCGCCCAAGTGACTTCGGGGCCGATGTAGGAGTAAGCCACGGATTGCGCGCCGGGGGCGAGGAGCTTGGCTTCGGAGAGAGCTTGCATCCACATCTCCCAATCTTCGCCGCCCATCACCGCGGTCGTGTCGGCGATCTCTTGGTCATTGGCGGGCTCGATCGTGACGGTGCTGACGATTCCCTTGTCGGTATCGACCGTCTGATTGGTGTAAGATTGGCCAACCGGTTTGAGGACGGACTTGTGGACGGCGCCGGTGGTCGGATGGGTACGGCGGGGCGAGGCGAGAGAGTAGACGACGAGATCGATCTGGCCAAGATCGGCGCGGATGAGGTCGAGAGTCTGACGTTTGATGTCGGCGGAAAAAGCGTCGCCGTTGAGGTTCTTGGCGTAGAGACCGGCGGCGCGGGCGGCTTGAGTGAAAGCGATGGTGTTATACCAGCCGGGGCTGGCTGGGCGGTCCTCTTCGGAGGGACGTTCAAAGAAGACGCCAAGCGTGGCGGCACCGGCGCCGAAAGCGGCAGTTACGCGGGATGCGAGGCCATATCCGGTGGAAGCGCCGAGCACGAGGACCTTCTTCGGGCCGCGGGTGAGCGGAGGCTGGGATTTGACGTGGGCGATCCACTCTTGGACGTGCGCAGCACAACCGGCGGGGTGGGCGGTGATGCAAACGAAGCCACGGACTTTAGGTTTAATGACCATAGGGGTGAAAGCGTTTCCCGCGTGCGCGGGTGGAGCAAGTTTCAAGTGCGGTTTACCTCACGATGAAGTGAGTAAAAACGCACCCATGAATCAGCGCCAAGAATGGAAAACGGCAACCCAGGCAATATGCCCGGGCGACGTTAAGGACCGATCAGCACCATCGGGCCCTCGGCCTTCGGCACGCCGCCCTTACGCTCCAAGCTGACGGCAAATTTTGCGACGGTCTTGACCGGGAGATTGGGCCTAAAATTCAGGCGAGCTTCGCCCGTGGCAGGATCGACCCGGAACACTCCACCATCGACCGGGATCGGATATTGGGGATCGACGACCCAAAGCTGGTAATCCTGATCGGCGGCAAGCGCCGGAAGCTTCTGGACCGTGAGTACGCCCTCCTGGTTGGCGGGATTCCAAACCGCAACGGCCAAGGCTTGCGGGCTGTTGCCGAGAAGCGAGGCGAGGGTCGCGATTTTGTAGTCGGCGAGGGTGCCTTGCGCGGCGAGTTGGCGGGTAAGATCACTCACGCGTTGATCGCGGGCGGTGAGCTCCCGGCGGGCGGAGGCAATCTGGTCTCTGGAACCAACGAGCTGCCGGGCCGAGTCAGCGGCGTTGAGTGAGGCTTCGACCAGCCGCGACTCCAGTGCTGCAACCAAGCCGGAGGATTCGGCGGCTTGAGCCGAGGCGGCGGTGAGTTCACGACGACTGATCAGGCGTTCAGCTTCGAGCTGATTGTTCGCTCCGCGCAGAGCAAGATCGGCGAGTGTTTGCTGGTCGCGGAGCGCCGCAACTGCAGTGCGCTCAGTCACGAAGGCTTGACCAAAATAAGCGGTGGTCAGGGCGAAGCACGCCGCAGCGGCTAGGCCAATCCACGAGGCAAACGGCAGAACGATTCCCGGAGACGGGCGGGCTGACGCTGGAGCCGTTTGAGTCGAGAGACTGGCGAGGATGCGGGTTTTGAGGAGCGTAGGCGGAACAACGGGAGGCGCGGAGTGCGCGAGTTCGGCCGCCGTCGAGCGGAAGGATGCCAACAGAACAGCGAGAGCCGGATCAGCAACGACGGCGGCAGCCAACTCGGCTTGTTCAGTCAGTGAAAGAAGGTCGAGGGCGCCGAGTACAGCGAGTTCTTCTGAGCGTTCGGCGATCATTGGCTGGCAGCGAGTCGCTCGCGAAGTTTGAGCAGGCCACGACGAATCCGGGCCTTGATGGTGCCGAGCGGAGTGCTCAGGCGGGCGGCGATCTCCTCCTGCGTAAGGCCACCAAAAAAAGCGAGTTTAAGGGCGCTCTGTTGATCGGATGGCAAAGTCTCGACGGCGGCGCGGACGGCGGCGGCTTGATCGGACGTATCGGCTGATTCGTCGGCGGAAGGGCCGGAGGAGTTTTCGTCGAGTCCGAGGTCGGACGGGGCGGAGTTTTCGAGCAGTTCGGCGCGCCGGCGGCGCGAGCGAAGACGGTCGATGGCGCGGTTACGGGTGAGGGTGAGGGCCCAGGAAAAAGCGGTGCCGCGTGACGCCTCATAGGTGCTGGCTTTGTCCCAAAGGGCGACGAAGGCGTCATGCACAACGTCCTGAGCCTCGGCGGTGTCGGTCAGAATCCGAACCGCCGTCGAATACAGCGGTTTTGAGAAGCGGTCGTAGAGCTCGGAAAAAGCGGCGCGGTCACCTGCGGCCACCCGCTTGAGCAAGAGCGAATCGACCGCGTGGCGTTCGTCGGGTTGCTCGGTTGGCCCGGAGTCACTCATGAGGTTTAGGCGCGGGAGATGGCCACGAACAGAAGACTCGGCGGAGCACGCGAAAAATTGGGAATGACCTAAGGACAACAGCAATGACATGAAGGTGAAGAGTCATACGCGTAGGAGTGGGGAAGAGATGCAGCGAAGTGCAGTGGGGCGAGAAGAAAGTGCCGGGGGAAATCACAGCAGAACGCTACAGCACCGCGAGCCCGAGTAAACCGAGAATAATGATCAGCCCGATGACGGTGAGGGCGACGCGTTCGCGCCGAGTGGTGGCAAAAGGCATGACGAGGGCGGAGCGCTGATTTAGCGGCCGAGGGATTGGAGCCGAGTGAACGTTTCGGCGAGGAACGGCTGGGTAGCGAATTCCGTCCACGGGCGGTTGCTTGAAACGTGGACGAAGAGTTGATCGCCGTCGCGGCGGAATCCGTAGCGCCAGGCCAAGCCGAACCGTTCAACAAGGTTGCAAGGATCGGCGAAGGTGGCGGGGCGCCCGCCGAAGAGGGGCCAAAACCGGACATGCTGGGGGCGGCCGGCGCTCGAAAAAACCTGATACTCGGCCGGGGCGAGGGTGCCTGCTCCCACGAGTGGAATGGAGCGCTTCTCGGGATCTGGCGCCGCGGTCCAACCGGCCCCCGGCAAGCAGGCTTCCCGCGTGTGGTCGGCAACGCTGCTGAGGCTCGATCGGCCGGAATCGCTTGGGCTCTGGCAAGAACCGCGCCCACCCCGCCCGCGCCACTGCAACAGAGCTTTACCGGTGTCCCAAGAGAGGAGGCTCCAAGCCAAGCGGAGAAAGTAAGCGATCCAACCAATCACACGGAGGACGATGAGACTCGCCGCCGAGTCGGCAAAGAATTTCGCAAGGTCGCGGGAACTCAGGGGCCGCGATTGAAAACGAGGCTGGGGATTTTCACGGGGTTGGGCTGGCGCGCGGGTCAACCGGGCGTCACTCTCAGGTCGTGTCTATCATGAAAACAACTCCCTATCGTTTTTTTGCCGCGTCGGGTTTGGCTGTCGCGTTCTGCCTTCTTCCCCTGCAAGCCCTCGCCAAAATCGGCCAAGCCGCGCCTGCGTTCACCTTGACCGACATCACGGGGAAGACGCATGGGTTAGCCGATTTCAAGGGGAAGACGGTTGTGCTCGAGTGGATAAATCCGGAGTGCCCGTTTGTGGAAAAACATTACGAGAGCGGTAATCTTCCTTCGCTCCAGAAGGCGGCCGCAGCGGACGGCGTCGTTTGGTTACTAATCAACTCTGGCAAAAAAGGTGCGCAGGGTGATTTCGCCCCAGGCCAGGTGGTGAAGTGGTCGAAGGCGGTGGGCGGAGCGCAGGCGGCGTATCTCCGAGATCAAGACGGCAAAGTCGGCAAACTCTACGGCGCCAAGACCACCCCGCATATGTTCGTAATCAACAAGGACGGCGTGCTCGTTTACGATGGCGCGATCGATAGCATCCGCTCGACGCACAAAGACGACATCAAGCGGGCAACGAACTACGTGACGGGTGCACTCGCGGCCTTGAAGGCTGGCAAAGCCATCGAGCCGAGCGCGACCAAACCCTACGGTTGTTCGGTGAAGTATTGATCGGAGCGAAGTTCAGTGCTTCGGCAGGGACCGAGCCGGTGCCGATAGTACCGGCCCTTTTATGATCCTGGCGGGAGAAATCAGACCTTCACCGCGAATAGTTCCGGGTGCATGGTGCCCTCGGCCACTTGGTTCACGGTGCCGGTCATCATGATTGAATAACCGTCGCCGATCTCGATCCCGATCGTGCCCCCGGGCATGTGCACGGTCACGTCGCGATCCACCAACCCGAGCCGATAAGCGACAGCCGCGCTGGCGCTGCTGCTGCTGCCCGAAGCGAGGGTGTAGCCGGCACCGCGCTCCCAGATTTCGATGCGGATATTCGCGCGGTCGATGACTTGGAGGAATTGGACATTGGTCTTGCGGGGGAAGAGCGGATGTTTTTCGAGGTGCGGGCCGTAAGTGTGAGCCAACTCGGACGTCACCGTGGGTAGGGGGATGACGCAGTGGGGGTTGCCGATCGTCGCCGCGCAGAAGGTGAATTCACGGCCAAGGATGGTGATTTTCTCATTGATCACCTCGCGGTTCGCGCCGGCCAGAGCGACGGGGATTTTATCACGGTCGAAGCTGACCGATCCCATCGCGATCGTGAGGAGTTGACCGTTTTCCTTGACGACAACCTGAACGTGACCGCCGGGAGTTTCCACCGTGAAAGCCGTTTTCGTGACGAGCTTTTGATCCCAAAGAAAGCGGGAGAAGATGCGAAGGCCGTTGCCGGATTTTTCCGCTTCGGATCCGTCCGGATTGAATATCCGCAAACCAAATTCACTCAACGCGGAGGGAAGTGGCCCCCAGAGAATGCCGTCGGAGCCGACGCCGAAATTGCGATGACAGATGACTCTGATCTGCTCGACCGTCGGAGCTGCCTGCCACGAAGGAAAATCGCGGGGATCGAGGACAATGTAGTCGTTGCCGAGGGCGTGGTATTTGTGGAAGCGCATGAATGGAATGTGGAGGCTAGTAGCTTTTTCGGCCGCAAAACACGCGAAAAGACGCGAAATCTTTCACGTCAACCCGACCCGGACTGAAGTTAGCCCGGCAGAGCTCCAGCTCCAAATTGTATTCGGCGGTCGCTGCGGTCGACCGGGATTTAATCGGGAGAATCGAACGCTCCCTCCGCGGACGCTGCCACGTTGAACCTGACGGAAAACTGTAACTATCCGATCCGGCGCTTAGGCGGCGCCGACCGATTGGGTGTAGCCGAAAAGGCCCCGCTTCTTAATCGCTTCGACGACGACGTCGGGCACCATGCGTTCCCACGTCGGATCGCCTTCCTTGATTCGCCGAAGCACATCGCGGGAGAAAATATGGAGGATCGTGGTATCGAAACCGACAATGCAGTCGATGTAGTGCGCCTCAAGCAAGTGAGCGTAGAGGTTGCGCAGGTGTCCGACGATCTGGACATTCTTGGCGTTGATGAGCACCGCGGAAGCGAAGGCGTGATGAGCGGGACGTCCGACTGGGCTGCCCGGGGTTTGCCCAGAGCCGTGGTAAAGTTCGAGCCCCTCCTGGCGCATCGGGTAGATATAGAGCTTAACGGCATTGCGGAAGAGCCGGCCGAAGGACTCGAGAATTCCGCCTTCGAGATTTTCGTAGTACTTTTCGTTGAAGATCTCGACGAGGTTATTGATGCCCATCGCGACGCCGATCATTTCCTTGGTGTAACGCCGAATGTAAGAAGTGAGGCGGTAATACTCTGAGTAATTTGAAATTAACACCGTGAAACCGATGTCGCCGAGCAGATCGACGCGGGCGAGAAAGTCCTGCGCATCGATTTCACCCGCTGCGAGCAGGTTGTTCATCGTGATCTCCATCACCACAACGACCTCTTTGCCCTTCACGAGGGGTTCTTGGACAAACTGCGCCGTGGCGCAGTTGAGCATGTCGACATTGACGAGGGTGACCGGGCGAAAAGACCCGCGTTCGACGAGGATCGGCTTGTTGCGCAGTACCTCGGAGGGTTGGAGCACGTCTCGATCAGGGCCGAACATGACGGCATGGGTGAGACCAAATTCAACCAGCAGGAGGGACATGAGGCGGTTATCCACGTCTTGAAACGCGGGACCGTTCAACTTGAGCATATCGACCTCGATCCGATCGGCGGAGAGATTATCGAGCAGCGATTCGACGAGCTTGCGTGGGTCGTCGTGGTAATAGAGCGCGCCGTAAATCAGGTTCACCCCGATGATGCCGAGGGCTTGTTGCTGGAGGACGTTCTCCTTGTCCCACATCCGAACATGAAGCACGACATCGCTGTAAGGTCCGCCTGGGGTGATTTGAAAGCGGATGCCCATCCAGCCATGCGCTTCATTGGTGCCCTTGAAATTGCGAGCCGCGACCGTATCGGCGAAGACGAAAAAGGTGGTGCGGTCGCCACGTTGGCCGGCGAGACGCTCGATCAGGAGTTGATACTCGTGGTCCAGCATGAGCCCAAGCCGCTCCCGGGAAACGTAGCGAGGCGCCTTCCCGTAGATGGCGTCACTGAACGTCATGTCGTAAGCAGAGATGGTCTTGGCGATCGTGCCCGAAGCACCGCCGGCCTGAAAGAAGACGCGCGCTACTTCCTGCCCGGCCCCGATCTCCGCGAACGTGCCATAACGCGGCTCATCGAGGTTGATCGTGAGGGCCTTGCGGTTGGTGGTAAGGAGTTCTTTTTGCTCGCTCATGTCGGGAGAATTGAGCCAACGCGCCCAAGACGCAACCTGTTCGTTGGCGCGAGTGTGACGCTGTGGTTACAGTCGGCACATTTCGGCCGATTTTTAGCCGATAACGCACCAGTCCGATGTTGCATTTCGACTGGCTGCGCGGGGTATTGCAGCTACCGTCTGCCGGAATTGCATGAAAAATTTCTTCACTTCATTGCTCGGTGCCTTGGTCGCGCTGGTCATTTTTTCGGTAGGAGCCTCGCTGCTTTTCGTCGGAATTCTGGGCGCGATCGTCGCTTTGAACACCGAGACGAAAGCCCCTTCGTTTGAGCGCGGCTCGTATCTTGTTTTCGATTTGGCGTCCAACATCACGGACGCGCCGCCCCTGATCGATTTCGGGCAGTTCGGGGGTTCCAACCATGCGACGCTGCAACTTCGTTCGGTCACTCGCGCGATTCGAGCGGCGAAGACCGACGACCGGATCTCGGGTCTCGTCATCACGGGTTCACTCGTGCAAGCGGGCTACGGGTCAGGTCTGGCCGCGCTCAAGGAGGTCCGCGCGGCGTTGATGGATTTCAAAGCCGGCGGTAAACCGATCACGGCTTACCTCGAGTCCGTGAGCACCAAAGATTACTATTTGGCCTCGGTCGCTTCGGAAATGGTGCTTGATCCCTACGGCCTGATTTTGATGCCCGGCTTGGCGAGCGAGCCCATGTTTTTTGCAGGGATGTTCGAGAAATACGGGATCGGCGTCCAAGTCTCGCGCGCGGGAAAATACAAGTCGTTCGGCGAGCCTTTTACCCGGAAGGATATGAGTCGGGAGAGCCGGGAGGAAACCGAAAAGCTCCTCGGCGACTTGTGGGGCTCGATCGTAGCCGACCTCGCGGAGGCGCGGGGGCTGACACCTGAGGCTATTCAAGCCATCGTCGACGCCGAGGGTCTCATCCGGCCTGAGGCCGCCAAACTTGGCAAACTGGTCGATCGCATTGCCTATCGCGATCAAGTGATCGCGGAGATCCGGGCGAAAACGGGCGCGGCTGCCGGCGAGAAGATCGCATTCAAGCAAATCTCCGTAGCGTCTTACGCCAAGATTTCGAAGGATGTGGCCGACTTGGTGAAACCCCGTGACGTCTCCACGCCGGGTGGTCGGGGTCGGATCGCGATCGTTTACGCCGAGGGTGACATCGTCGATGGTGACGGCGATATCGGCGACGTGGGCGGGATTAAGTTTGCCCGGGAAATCCGGCGGCTGCGTCAGGACGCCAACGTCAAAGCCATCGTTCTGCGGGTGAACAGCCCGGGCGGCAGTGCGTCAGCCTCCGAAAACATCGGCCGCGAGGTTCAGCTCGCCCAGAAATCCAAGCCCGTGATCGTGTCGATGGGCAGCTATGCCGCATCGGGTGGTTATTGGATCTCGGCTTACGCGGACCGAATCTTTGCCGAGGCCACGACCGTGACGGGCTCGATCGGCGTTTTTGGTCTCCAGTTCGACGTGCAGAAGCTCGCGAACAATGTCGGCATCACCTTCGACAGCGTCAAAACCGGGCGCTACGCCGACATGCTTACCATTTCGCGTCCCAAGACCGACGCCGAGCTCGAGGTCACCCAGCGCATGATCGATTGGACCTACGGCGAGTTTCTTAGAAAAGTCTCCGAAGGACGAAATTTGAGTCCCGCGGTGGTGGCCGAGATCGCTCAAGGTCGGGTTTGGTCGGGATTGGAAGCGAAGAAGCTCGGTCTTGTGGACGAACTCGGCGGCTTAGATTCAGCGGTGCAGTTTGCCGCAGAGAAAGCGGGCTTGGGCCGCAACTTCCGCATCGTGGAGTTTCCGCAAAAAAAGGAACTGGCCGAAGCCCTAGCCGAGTTGATGGACAAATTCGCGCCGGACGCGCAGGCTCGGGTCGGCGCCGGCCTCGTCGGCGAGGTGACGCGGCGTTTCCAGAAAGAGATCTCGGCCCTGAAGAACTTCAACGATCCCCGGGGCATCTACGCCCGGATGCCGTTGGAGCTAGCAATTCGTTAACCACCGCCACCATGGAAACAACGCTCAAGCACGCCACGCCCGCGACCTCAATTCCCGCCGGTCATCCAACTACATTGGCAGCCGGATCCGGCGTGTTCATCACCCAGACCCTCGGGGGCAATGTGACCGTCCGCACCGACCAAGGGCTTTTTCGGATCGCGAGCGAACACGTCGGTGCAATCGTGGGTTATGTGCCGCCGGCGGCGCCCAGCGCGGTGGCCGCGGGCGAGTTTAACGAGGCGGCCGTCTGGTCGGCGTTGAAGACGTGCTTCGATCCGGAGATTCCCGTTAACATCGTGGATCTCGGACTCGTTTACGATTTGGCTATTGAGCGGGCGGGAGACGGTTCGCACACCGTCGAAGCAAAAATGACTCTCACCGCGCAAGGCTGCGGAATGGGTCCGACCATCGCAGAAGATGCGCGGCAGAAAATCGCCGCGTTAGCCACGGTCACTTCGGCAAAGGTGCACATCGTTTGGGATCCGATCTGGACGCCGCAGATGATTTCTCCGGAAGGGCGCAAGGCGCTGGGTCTGGAGTGACGGAAGCCCGTCGGAAACGCGCCCAAGCGGTGCGGCGTGCAGGGAGCCAAGCCGTTAAATCACCGCGAACGGATCGCGGCCTTGCTCCGAGTTCCAGTCGTAGTCAGCGCCGCGGGCAACGCCGTCGGTCGTGGCGTGGTCGAAGAGTTTGGCCATGAGACCGAGCGCCAGGTTCATGCCGGCGGAAACTCCGGACGACGTAAAAACTTCCCGTCTTCGACCCAACGTGATCGAAACTCTTTCCCGCAACTGACCAAACATCGCCAATGAGCCGAACACGTCGAGGGGTTCAGAAAACCTCGAACCCGATGCTGCCGACGAAGAGTCGCAGTTAAGGTGCAGACACGGCGGTCGAGGCATCAGCAGGGCTCAACGCCATTTCTTCAGCTTTTGGGCGGAGTCTTGGCGGTGACGAAACGAAAGACAAAATACGAGGCGTTGGTCTCGCCGATGTTCTTCATCCCGTGCAGGTCGTGGGGCGCGTAGAAGAATATAGAGCCGGTCCCGGCGCGGCGGACCTCGTTGTTGATGGTAACTTCGAGGGTGCCCTCCTTGACGATGACCATCTCCTCGTCGGGGTGGCGGTGCGGTGCATGCGCAATTTCGCCAGGTCGCAGTGTGGTGATGTGACCGGAGAAATTATCGAGCGTGGCGGTGGGACCGTTGAACACTTGGCGGCGTTCGCCGGCCTTGGTCGCTACCACGGTGAGCTGGCTCCAATCGAAAACAGAGGATTTTATCATGGGTCGCTTAGCCGTTTCGGCTGCGAACAAACCGGCACCGAGACGGGAGAGAATTAACCAGGTCAGGAGGGATATTTTCATGGGGATCGGCAAACCCCCTTACCTAATCTTCGCAGAAATGCCGAAGCAAGTGGTCCGCGAAAATCATTTCTAGCTGACAGCGTGACGGGGGCGAGGCGTGCTCTTGAGACGATGCTGCATCCCACGCTCAAAGTTCTCTCACGAATTGTTGCCCTCACGCTGGCGCTGGTCGGCGCTAAGCTGATCGCGGCGGTCGAGCCACAATCGCTCATGGCCGATCCCGCAATCAAGTCCGCCCTCGCCGCCATCGCGCGGAATGAGCCTGAGACAATCAACGAACAGGTGCGGCTCACTGAAATCCCGGCACCACCCTTCAAGGAGACGGTGCGGGGTCTTGAGTTGAAGCGCCGGTTTGAGCAACTGGGTTTAAAAGACGTTCGGGTGGATAAAGAGGGCAATGTCATCGGCGTGCGGCCCGGCGCATTGCCCCGGCCCAATGTGGTGGTCGCGGCCCATCTTGACACGGTGTTTCCCGAGGAGACCGACGTGCGGGTGAAGCGCAAAGGCGCCCTGCTCGTCGGCCCGGGCATCGGCGACAACGGCCGTGGGCTGGCCGTAATGCTCAGCCTCATCCGCGCGTTGGACGAGGGCGGCGTAAAAACGACGGGCACCCTCACGTTTGTGGCCAATGTAGGAGAGGAAGGCCTCGGTGATCTTCGCGGCGTCAAAACGCTTTTCGGCGAAACCCTGAAGGGCCAGATCGATGCCTTTATCGCGATCGAACCCGGCACCGCGAACCGCATCACCAACGGAGGTGTGGGCAGCTACCGTTACCGCGTAACGTTCAAGGGGCCCGGCGGGCACAGTTACGGGGCGTTCGGGATGGCCAATCCCGTTCACGCGCTGGGACGGGCAATCGCGAAGATTGGTGAGTTCAAGGTGCCGCAAAATCCGAAAACCACGTTTAATGTGGGCCGCGTCCATGGCGGCACTTCGGTCAACTCGATCGCTTTTGAGGCCTGGTTCGAAGTTGATCTGCGCTCCGAAACCATGGTGGCGCTGGAGGCCTTGCGCGCCCAGTTTACGGCGGCGGTGGAGTCCGGGGTGAAGGAAGAAAATATCCGGTGGAACAATCGGGCCGCCGTTTCCGCCGATCTCGAATTGGTTGGGTTTCGCCCGGCCGGACAAACGGCCGACGACTCGGCGATCGCGAGAACCGCCCGGGCCGCCGTGATTGCGATGGGCGGCATTCCTTCATTCGACTCGGGCTCGACCGACTCGAACTGGCCGATGCAACTGGGTATTCCCGCGCTGACCCTCCGTGGCGGCGGCCAGAACCGCGGGGCGCATTCGCTCGACGAGACGTTCGACCCGACCGACGCCCAACTCGGGCCCCAGACCATTTTGCTGACGGTGGTCGCGCTCGCCCGTTGATGGGAGCGCCCGGCGGTGGGCGATGGGATTTTTTGGAGTTTACCCTCGCCACCGGCGGACTCCGCCCGCCGAATTTGAGGGTGCACCTCGTAATCTTTTACACGCTGGTCGTTTTACTCGGGATTCTGAGCATGGGTTTTCAGCTGCTCGCCTCGCGCTTGTTGAATCCGTTTTTTGGCTCGTCGCTCATTGTTTGGGCGTGGCTCATTTCAACGTTTTTGGCGGCGTTCAGTGTTGGTTCGATTCTGGGCGGTTGGGTCAGCAACGCGCCGACCGCTCAGCGGATCCGTGCGCAGTGGATCGCGGGCGCGGTCGCGGTCGGCTCACTTGCGTTCACCGCGTTTTTTGGCCGGGCGGTTTTGGGGCAGATCGAAATCGCGTTCACCGAGATCACCACGGGCTTGCTCGTAGCCTGCCTTGGGTTGTTTTTCCTGCCGGTGACGACGTTGTCCTCGTTCGGACCGCAGTGCGTGCAGTTCCTCGCGGGCCGGGGGACGCCGCCGGGCAAGGCTTCGGGCTTGGTCTATGGCGTAAGCACCCTCGGCAACATTGCCGGGGTGATGCTCACAGCGTTCGTGCTGATTCCGCACCTACCGGTCTCCACCTTGCTCTACCTCTGGCTTGGGGTGGCTTTGGTTAACTTGAGTTGCCTCATCATTCTTTTGCGGCCGGACAAGCCCGCTTTCTCGCCATGAAACTTCTCCGTCTCGTCGCACTGGGCCTGAGCATTGCCGCCGTCATGCCGGCGGCCGACTTCGTCGAAAATCACGATACGCTCTACAACAATCTCACGATCGAACGTCGCGGCACGGTCGTGGAGTTGCGCGCGCGTTCGCGAGGCGGGGAATACTTGGAATCGGCCGTGGATCTGGCCGATCCGTTGCGGTTGGTGGTGGAGTATACGCGCACCCTGTTTGCCGCGGCGTTGCACGAACCGGCCCCAAAGAACGTCCTGATGATCGGTCTGGGCGGCGCGGGATTTCACCGCGTGTTCGTTCACGCCTATCCGCAGGCCCGCATTCAGTCAGTGGAGCTGGATCCAAAGGTGTTTGAACTCAGCCAAAGCAAAATGGCCTTCAAGCCCAACGAGCGGACTCCGGTCGCAGTGATGGACGGACGGCTCTTTGTGAAACGGAACCGGGAGCAGTGGGACTGGTTGATTTTGGATGCCTTCCGGGGCGGCTTCGTGCCGCCGCATTTGAAGACGGAGGAATTTTACCGCGAGTGCGCCGCGCGGATGACCGAGCGCGGAGTTTTCGTGACGAACTTGCACCAAGGCACCGAGCTCTTCGCTGCGGACTTGAAGACGATTCGCGCGGTGTTTCCCCAAGTCGTGCTCTACGAAGTGGCTGGGCGAGGCAACGTGATCGCCTGTGCGGTCAAATACGCCGAGCCCGCCATGAGTCGCACGCCAGATTTCGCCGGGCTCAAGCGGGTCTATCCGGCGCTCGCCGAAAAAGTCGACCTCGCCGGCTTGGCGGCTGAGCGCATCGCCTTTCCGGAAGCGGCGATCAAAAACGCGCGGGTATTGACGGACGATTTTTCACCGGTGGAATTTTTGGACGCGCTGAAAAGCAACAACACCAACGCGCGCTGAACCTCGTTATTCGGGCCAACAATTTATCCTATGAGTCTTTTTATCGGCATCGATTCAGGCACCCAAAGCGTCAAGGCGGTCGTGCTCGATCTCGTGACCCGCAAGGTCATCGCAGAATCGCGGGCGCCTCATCAGATGATCGAGGGCCTGCGCGTCGGGCACATGGAGCAACACCCGCACGAGTGGACCGATGCGCTCGATTTTGTGCTGCGAGCAGTGGCCGCGCAACTCGGGTCCGATGCCGCCAAACGGGTGCGGGGAATCGGTGTTTCGGGCCAACAACACGGTTTCGTGGCACTCGATGAGAATGGCGATGTCATTCGGCCGGCCAAACTCTGGTGCGATACCAGCACGGCCCCCGAATGCGCGATCCTCACCAAGAAACTGGGCGGGCCAAAAGCGGCGATCCGGCTGACGGGAAATTTGATTTTACCCGGGTTCACCGCGCCCAAGGTGCTGTGGCTGAAACGGCATGAGCCGGAAAACTACAAGCTGCTGCGGCAGGTGCTGCTGCCTCACGATTACCTAAACTATTTTCTCACCGGGAACTATGCAATGGAGTTTGGCGACGCGTCCGGCACGGCGCTGATGGATGTGCGCACCCGCACGTGGTCCAAAAAAATGATCAACGCGATCGACCCGAAGCTGGCGGGATATTTGCCGAAGCTTTCGGCCTCACACGAAGCGGTCGGTCTGCTGCGGCCCGAGTTGGCCGCCAAATATGGCTTTGCGAATGGCGTCGTCGTTTCGGCCGGCGGCGGCGACAACATGATGGGAGCCATCGGCACGGGCAACGTCGTGCCGGGCGTGGTGACCGCCAGTTTCGGCACCAGCGGCACGATCTACGCCCACGCGGCGAAGCCGGTGATCGATCCGCAGGGGGAAATCGCGGCTTTTTGTTCCTCGACCGGCGGTTGGCTACCGCTGCTTTGCACCATGAATGTCACGACCGTGACCGAGCAGGTGCGTGCGCTGTTTAGCCAGGATCACGCCGCGCTCAACGCGGCGGTGGCAGCGGCGCCGGCCGGCGCAGGCGGGTTGGTCGTGTTGCCCTATCTGGCGGGCGAGCGGACGCCCAATGTGCCGTCCGGCTCGGGCGTGTTACTCGGCTGGAACGCCCGAAATTTTAGCTCGGGGCACATAGCCCGCGCGGCGATGGAAGGCGTGACGATGGGAATGAATTATGGTCTCCGCCGGCTCGCGTCACTGGGGGTGAAGGCGAAGGAAATCCGCGTCACCGGTGGCGGCGCAAAGTCGGCGGTGTGGCGGCAACTCATGGCCGATATCTTCGGCGTGCCGGTGGTCGCGATGGTGGAAGACGAGGGCGCGGCGCTCGGGGGGGCGTTGCAAGCCGCTTGGTGCGTGGCGATCCGCGAGGGCAACAAACGGGCCAAACTCACTGATTTCACGACGGGCGTCGTCGCGCTCGACGAGCGCACGCGGTGTCACCCGAATAAGGAGAACGTGGCGAAGTATCGTTCGCTGCAAGCCGTGCAAGATCAGCTCAGCTTGGCCCTGCGCGGAGTATTTGAGGCGCAGCGGAAGCTGGCCTGAACCGTCTCCGCCGAGCTGGAAATCTTCAGGGCACGCGGCGGCCGAGCACGATGAGATCGCGCGGGATGCCGTCGAGCACGGCCACACCGGGCATGTGCGCCCACTCGACAAACCCGTGGCGGCGGAAGAGCCGGAGGCTGGGCTCGTTGTGGCCGAAAATGTAGCCGGTCAGCGTGTGGATGCCGTGGGTGGGGGCGCGGGCGATCAGTTCATCGAGGAG
>Ga0209444_10000723_pt1 | contig 18414 bp, 15 predicted proteins | sample LauGreFaBDMM15DN_2_FD_188215 | JGI IMG/M metagenome (GOLD analysis project Ga0209444, IMG submission 188215) | Freshwater lake microbial communities from Lake Michigan, USA - Fa13.BD.MM15.DN (SPAdes) (version 2) | ecosystem: Environmental > Aquatic > Freshwater > Lake | place: Lake Michigan...
GCTGCGAAGCGCCGGACTGTTCAATCCTATTTCAAAAACTTAAACGGATTAAACGTCAGACTATTCCCAGGATTATTTGGAATTTGTTGACCCGTTGATGTCGTAAAAAAGGTAAACTCCGTATCAATTTGGATTTTCTCCACGATTGGAGCATGGTACGTTTTACGTTTCCCCGCTTCCATTTTGTTTTTTTGGGTATGCATGTTTCTTCGTTTGTTGTTTATTGTTATTCGTTTTTATTCGTCGTTCGATTCCCGATGCTTCGGGACGCTATTCGATGTTCGTTCTCCGCACTGTTTCTCTTATCCGCCGTAGCTTTAGCGAAGGCGGATCGTTCTAATTTATCACTATTTTCTTCTTCACCATCAACTTTCCAGCGTTCACCTCAACGAAGTACATTCCCGCTTGTTCGTTCAGATGGACTGTTGTTTCTTGATCATTGAAATCACGTTGCTCTACGAGACGTCCACTCGCATCGAAAATGCGGATGCTTCCTTCTGGCTTGAATCCTTCGTCTAAGCGAATAATCACCGTTCCTTGATTGTTGCTGACGATTTGAATGTTGTCTGACATGAGTTCATCCGAACCTAAACTTTCCAACTCTTGTGGACCACCCACTAATACTGGCGCACTCGCCAATTGGAAATGAACCACAAAGCGTGTCGCGTTTGTTCCTGCGTTTCCGAAGAAGGAATACGTTGGATTAATCGTTAAATCTTGAATCACGCCTTCTTGTTTATCTTCTAAAAGGATCAATCCATCTTCGATATTAAACTCTTCTGCTTGAAAGGTGTAGCTTTTGCTTGTTGGCATCACTAATGTCAAAGGAACAGAAGTTTTCGCTTTCACGTTTTTCATTCCGTTGATGACTAATTTCTTTGCATTCACTGTAGAATAGAACTGTGCGTATCCACTTGCGGACATTTTCTCCGAGTCGAATGCATCTAAGGACATGTCAGCGTCCGGGGACATCAATAAAATGACTTGGTCTTTATTTTCTCCATCGATCATGTTGAAGCGCAAGTATGCTGGGAAATCCTGTGGAGTGCTTCGCAAACCAGCACTTGTTTGGTGACTGCGCATCGCATTCGTCATGGACAATGAACCTGTTTGTCCATCTGCAGCAACTTTCACCCAAAATCCCTGCATTGGAGCGATGTATTGCGTTAATGGAGTTCCAGAATTATTTGTTGCAACATTACCTGTTGAATTAAACGTTTCCAATACATCCAGTGTTGCACCAACAGCAGTGCGGACATACATTGTCGTGCCAATGTTAGTCGTGCCCGGTGCAGAGCATATCGCATTCCAATCTAAATAACTTGGATATGGATTACTAATCAAATGACAACCTCTAAATTGATGTGAAGTTCCTGAACGCGTTAGTCCAGATACAGTCACTGTTCCGTTGGATAATCCAGTACCTGAGAAATTGATGGTTTCACTTGTTTGCCCACTTCGCAGCACATATGATATTCCTTGTGCTAGGTTTCCGCTCGTTACAGGTGCATATGAAAAATTCCCTTCATTCCATTGCCACAATTGGTTTCCTGTAGATGATAACAAGGCCGTACTCGAAGCATTTGAAAGTGCACCACCTAGGTACCAGAAGCGTCCGTTTGGTGTGGCTCCACCAGAACCAGTGATGCTTTGTTTGACATTGTAGGTGCCTGAACCGGTGTTTGAATTTGCACCTGTTCCTGTTTGAACTAGAGTCGCGCCGTTTTCAATGGTTAAAGTTCCGTTGTTAACGATGGTGCCTGACAAAGTAAGATTAACGTTGGCATCGATTATAACTGTACCTCCTGAATTGATAGTAAGGTTAGGTAATGTTTGATTCGAAGATATTCTCAAAGTCGCGTTTGTATTAATTGTAGTTAATCCAGTATATGTACAACCTGCATTGAAAATGACCGATGAACCAGAATCACCGCCTATAAAAACAGCATTTGTAACACTTGTTGAATTACTATTTGCAGAAAGTCCATCGCTTATCGAACCAGGCGTTAGATTCCCTCCTGCGGCTAGGGCATAACCCAATTCAACCGTAGCAGTGGATGAGACAGAACAGGACTTCCAATATGCATTATCATTTGTATCTCCATCCCACATATCAGAACCATAAATTGAAAATGAAGTAACTGGATTAGAATTGAGTAAACTAAAATTTTGAACTGCACTATGGAAGCCCCCATTTACATACAAGGAAGCCGTAACTAGCGTAGGGCTAAGAATTTTTACTTTGAATTCATAATTTTTGGATGTATTCTGAGAAGGAGTATAATTAAATGATGTAGCGGTTGAGCCATTTGTGATATACCATGAACCATAGTTATCGGTATTAATTCGTAATTTAGAACCGCTTACATTATTGGCATAACTGGCACCTTGAGTTCCTGAAGCATTTAATGAGAACCCTATTTGACCCCTTGCACGTGTACAATACACAGTAATAGAAAACTCATCTCCTATCTGCAGAGACCTAGCCGTAGCACCTGAATTATCACCAGTCGTTTTAAAGTCTCGCCAAGCTACCGTTTGTTTAGCATTTTCATTTGCCCACATTCCCAGTTCTGTAGAACCTTGGTTAAAAAAATCTCCTCCGCTATTAAATTGAGTGGGGAAATAGGCATCTTGCATTATTATTCCCAAACTCGATGCTTGTCCAAATAAAGTTCCAAGACAAAAAGTAGAAGCAAAATAAAATATAGCGCGACGTAAATGTAACGTGTTCGATTTCATAGTAATGTAGGTTTAGTTAGTGTAAAAATAACACAGAGTTAATAAAAAACAAATTTTTTACGTTTTTTTTTGAACTCAAGTAGTTAGCCATGATTCATTTAAATGTATTACTAAGTACTTATTGAGTATAACTTAAATAAAATCAACTATACTTATCAGCACTGAACCATTCTTGCTAAATGTATCTTTTGCTTATTTATTGTTAGATATCTGCCAATGCAGTGGAAGTCAAAAGATCTCGAAATATTCTCGGGAGAATTTATCCTTTGGCTATTTATTTAGTGATTTAGGTAACGAACTGAACACTCATGCTTCGCGGCGCTCTGTTCTCACTCTCCGCTATAATCCGCCGTAGCTCAGCGAAGGAGGATCACTCTCAGCTATAATCCGCCGTAGCTCAGCGAAGGAGGATCGCTCTCACTCTGTTTCTCACTCTGCCCAAACCCCTCCCGTATGCACCACCAACACTTTCTTCCCAACAAAATTGACATTGCCAACAGAAATTTCATTGTTCAAGGCATAAAACACCTTTCCCGTATACACCGGTTCAATGTTGAACGAATTCAAGGAATGAAACTCCGAAATAAAGGAATCTAAAGCTGCACTCGATTTTCCGTAGCCACCGTGATGGTATTGATCCCAAATGATGAGTTTCGATTGATGTAAGTCGAATAAGGCATCGTCGTTGAGTAGCGAACGCATTTCCTTCAACACATCGAATCCTTTGAGTACGGGAACGACAATCAAATTCGCATTTTCCGGAATGGACACTAACAATCCAAGACTCGTCGTACAGGTTCCTTGCGCGACGATGTAATAATCATACGTCTCTGCCAACTCTGAAACGATCTCCGTACATCCTTGGATTCCTTGCGCGTTGGCTCCACCTTCTGGAATGACCCAATACGACTTTCCTTCAAATTCCACTCTTCCGGACTGGTGTTTTTCTTCGGCAAAGGTGCTGCGCGATAAAAAACGAAGGTCCATGCCAAAGGAATGACACTGCGACAACAGGGAATTCGACTGGACATTCAACTCCTCTCCCCTTACCTTCCCGATGACTGGGATTCCGAGTTCCTTTCCCGCTGCAGCAGTCGCCAGTAAATGATTGGAATACGCTCCACCATAGGTTAGGAGTCCATCGCAGTTTTCCTTCAACGCAACTAGGATATTGTATTTTAATTTCCGAAGTTTGTTTCCTGAAATTTCCGGATGAATTAAATCGTCCCGTTTCACGAACAAATTGAGATCAGGAGTGTTTGAAATTATGTTAAAAGATTCAACCCGACTATTTCGTGTTAATTTTTCAAACCAATCAGCTAATTGCGTAACGAATGAATGAGGATTTTTCTGGTTTTTCAAAACGGTCTAGTTTAGATGAAGATGATTACTACATCTCTCCGGAAGGCTACATTGTATTCACGGAAAAATACCATGCTAAACGTGGCTATTGCTGTAAAAGTGGCTGTAAACATTGTCCGTATGGGTTTGATTTTAAGACGGGTAATTTTGTTGAAAAAGAAAAATAATGTGCTAATGTGCCAATGTGCTAATTAGACAATGTGCTAATGTGCTAATTAGTAGTCTTTAGTTTCTGGTGTATCGTTTTTTTTCGAATTCTTACCACTTTAAATGTCATCTCAACGATAAACATGAAGCGAAGCGCACAATCATTGGCATACTGGCACACTGGCATATTGGCACACTAGCAGATTAGCACATTGGCACATTAAAATATCCCTTTTTCAGGATATTTCCCCTCGTACTTACTCAACACACTTTTAATGTACTTAATGTCCGCATCTATATCGCCGGTTGGATAAAACAATTCGTCGAATCCACCGGTTTTTGTTTTGAAGTCGATGTAGCAAATGTAAATGGGCACGCCCGCTTTTTGAGCAACGTGGTAAAATCCTTTTTTCCAGTTTGGATTGTAACTTCGGGTTCCTTCGGGGGAAAAGACGATGAACATGGTCTCGTTGTCCTCAAAATACTTTAAGGCAGTTTCCGTTAAATTGTTTCGCTTTTTTCGATCTACCGGAATACATCCAATGGCTTTGAGGAACCAACCTAAAGGTGGAAAAAAAAGTTCTTTTTTTACGAGGTAGCGTCCTTGAACTCCGTAGAGTATAAAGGCCATTCTTCCGAGGACAAAGTCCCAATTGGAGGTGTGGGGCCCGACAGCTATGACACACTTCTTAATGTCGCTGGGAACACGTTGGTCGAGCTTCCATCCAGTCACCCAAAAAATAAATCGTACTATTATTCGCATGTTCAAAGATAATCAAATCATCTTTCATTTATCTTTACAGCAGAAATGAATCGTGTTAAAGAAATAGTGTATGTCCTGGGCTTGGGATTTCTGTTTATCCTAACAGTTCAACTTTCCCTATCCATCTCGAAAAAACCGAGTGTGCATCAACGCATCCCCTTATTTACGGACGCTACTTTTGAACTCAGTGCGCAACCCTTGTCCTTGGTAAAGGAATTGTTGACTACCGAATTATTTCAACTGAAAAACCAAGTGTTTTTAAATCAGTTACGCCAATTTCGTTCATCGAATCAATCTGCAAATAAATTAGACGGACTCGAAATAGATATGAGTCAAGCGATGAGTTTCATACTCCTTGACGCCAAAGCATTTTCAAAGGTCCTGATACACTTTCATGCCAAACAAGAAGCGAAACAAGAAGCGTATGGAAAACACTACGTTCATATTGGATTCGATGTGTTTTATTCGCCATCCGCAGCACTTTCCAAGACGCAAGCAAGGTGGATTCTTCAGCAGGTAAGGTGGAAAGAACAGGTGATTCTTGCGAAACAAATGATTGTACATCAAAACGTGAACGGACAGACATCTCAGGGAAGCATTCAATGGGATAAAAATGAATTGAGGTATGTGACGCGTCCTTTGAACATCAACCGGACATTAATCTTAAGTCCACGGTTTTTTCATTACAGCAATCAATTCCCAAAAAAAGTACTTAGCGCCATTCCGACGGAACTTTCCTTGCGACCGATGTTGGAATCTTTGGATCGAATATCCATCAATTATAACGGTGGAAAGTTGACGGAGGACGAACAATTCCCATTTGCGCCATCGTTTGAGGCCTTGTTGCAATATGAAAGTCCACAAGCCATGGAACGCGCCGTATCTCAGGTTCAATCCACCTTTGACTCCCTGGACTGGAAGGAGCAAGAAGTTACCTTCGGCAGTCAAGTGATTTTCTTTAAGCGCACCAGTACCAAAATACTATACATTTGCTCGAATAAGGCGCAGTATTGTCCGAGTGGGAATCCAAACCTCACCCGCTGTCAAACTGGATTTCTATGTCAAGGAGATTTGGGACGTTTAACAAGCATTAAAAACACCGGTTGGGCCGGACTCGTGCTCGACATGATTCCAGCATTTCGTGCCAGCAAAGAATTGTTCGATGGAACGAAAGAAATAAAAAGTTCAAAAGAAGGCATGGAAATCATTTTCAAGCCAGGAAAAGAGGTCCTGCACGAACTCCTCAAAACCCTCGTCGTTTACGGACAAGAATAGTCCTAGCGCCACTCAAAACGATTAAAATCGTTTAAGTCTATTTGCTCCAAAATAAAAAAACAGGAAGTCCCGTAATTACTGAAACTTAAAATCATTAATTATGAAAACGTACCTTTTTTCATTTGAAAAGCTGGAAGTTTGGAAAGACGCGCATGCGTTGATTCTACTTACGTACACAGCGACAAAAAAATTCCCAACATCAGAGCGCTTCGGACTCTCAAATTGGATGAAGCAATCGAGTTTGGACATTGCCACAAACATTTCCTTGGGAAGTGGGCCAATTCCAAGGACAGAGCAAGTCGAATTTTATGCGAAAGCCTATTCTGCTGGAATGGTGTTATTAAATCAGGCCTTAGTTGCGCGTGATTTAGGTTATTTAACGGTGGAACATTGCTTAGAGTACCGCATCCATTTAGAGATGGTGACAGGAAAAGTCAATGCGCTAAAAAAGAGTGTAGTGGCAAAAACGCTAGAGGCTGCCGCCTAAGTTTTCTGTCCATCTTTTAAGCAAAAAAAAGTCCCTGACAGTATCGTCAGGGACTTTTCCTATTTTATCGAGTAAACAACATTTCTCTAAATTTCGGTAGTGGCCAAAGCTCGTCTTCCACTAATAACTCTAGTTTATCAGCGTGGTAACGAATTTCATCAAAGTGAGATTTTACGTTATCACAGTATGCCAGTGCTTTTTCCTCCGCATGTTCCAACTTATTCGCGATTTTGCGTTGTTCCAACATGGCATCAGATGCAGATTTCATTTTATTCATGTGCATGCTGATTTTCTCAATGATTTCTATTTGCGCTTTTGATGCTGCTTTGCCGGCTTTATCGCCTAGAATATTCAATAATCCTTGCACATTGGTAATCAACTTATTCTGGTATTCAACTGCCGCTGGAATGAAGCTATTTTGAATCATATCACCCATTAATCGGGATTCGATTTGAATTTTCAACACATAATTTTCAAATTCAATTTCGCGACGCGCATCCAACTCACGTGGAGAAAGGACACCCATTTCATCAAATAATTTCGCGACGTTTTTATCGTGCCAGATTTGCAATGCACGTGGTGTGTCTTTCAAATTTGCTAATCCACGTCTTTCCGCTTCAAGTACCCACTCCTCACCATAGCCATTTCCTTCGAAGCGAATTTTCTTCGAATGTTTAATCATGGACTGTAATTCTTTCAAGATGGCTTCGTCCTTGCTCTCCCCTTTCGCGATGCGCGCATCCACAGCAATTTTGAAAACGCGTAGTTGTTTTGCCATGATGGTATTCAACACAATCATTGCCGATCCACAGTTTGCTGATGATCCGACAGCGCGGAATTCAAATTTATTACCTGTGAAGGCAAACGGAGAAGTACGGTTACGATCGGTGTTATCTAACAAGATTTGCGGAATCTTTCCGATGTTCATTTTCAATTCCGTTTTATCCTGCGGAGTCATTTTACCCGCTTTTACGTTTTTCTCTATATCGTCTAACAATTGAGAAAGTTGGCTTCCAATAAACACGGAAATAATCGCTGGTGGTGCTTCATTCGCTCCTAAACGGTGGTCGTTACCTGCAGATGCAATTGCTGCACGCAACAATCCAGCATTCTCGTGAATGGCCATAATGGTATTCACTAAGAAGGTTAAGAACTGTAAATTGGACTTTGGGTTTTTTCCAGGAGCTAATAAGTTCACACCAGTGTTTGTGCTTAAAGACCAGTTATTGTGTTTTCCGGATCCATTGACACCTGCAAACGGTTTCTCGTGCAATAACACACGGAAGTTGTGCTTGCGAGCTGTTTTCTCCATGATGTCCATCAACAACAAGTTGTGGTCGTTCGCTAAGTTACATTCTTCGAAAATTGGCGCACACTCAAATTGATTTGGCGCTACTTCGTTGTGACGAGTTGTTACAGGAATGCCTAACTTCAAGGATTCCACCTCAAATTCGCGCATAAATGCATTCACACGTTCTGGAATAGATCCAAAGTAATGATCGTCTAATTGTTGTCCTTTCGCTGGCGCATGTCCAAACAAAGCTCTACCCGTTAACATAATATCTGGACGCGCGTTAAACAATGCCGAGTCAATCAGGAAGTATTCTTGCTCCCATCCAAGTGTTGTGTTTACTTTGTTGACGTTTTTATCGAAGTACTGACATACTTCCACCGCTGCACCATCGACCGCATTTAAAGCTTTTAACAAAGGCATTTTGTAATCCAGGGATTCTCCCGTGTAGGAAATAAAGATGGTTGGAATACATAAGGTTTTTCCGATAACAAATGCTGGAGAAGATGGATCCCATGCAGTGTAACCACGTGCTTCGAAGGTATTTCGAATTCCACCATTTGGAAATGAGGAAGCGTCTGGTTCTTGTTGTACTAATAAATCACCGTCAAAACGCTCGATTGCTTTTCCTGGACCAATTGGTTTAAAAAACGCATCGTGTTTCTCTGCTGTTGTCCCTGTTAATGGTTGAAACCAGTGTGTGTAATGTGTTGCTCCCTTAGAAATAGACCAATCTTTCATTGCTGAAGCGACCTGATCTGCGTTTTTACGGTCCAAACGTGTTCCGTTTTGCGCGGATTCCAACATTGACTTGTAGGTTTCGGATGGAAGGTATTCACGCATGACATCAATGTGAAATACATTTTGTCCAAACAATTCCGACAGTTTTCCGTCAAATTCAATGTGTTTCGGTTCTCTATTCAACACATCTTGATACGCATTTAGTCTTTTAGAAGCCATTTTAGGTATTTTTTTGACAAATTTATTCATTTTTCATGCATTCCCTTCCTTTTTTTTACATTTTTTTATGAACACCCCCTATTTTTTAGGGGGTAATTAAATTATTATTACTTTTTAGTAAACTTTAGCTCTCGTTTTGCAGATATTCCGTGAAAAAACGCAATTTTGTTCTATGACAAAGAGCGAATTGATTCTTCTATTTCAGCAATCCTTGCCGGGTGCTTTCGCCCACGATGCATTTGCTCCTTATCGAAAAGCATTTGAAAACCAGGCAACATCGATTCGAAAGAAGGCATCAGTAGGCGTGCACATCTATCCGCATGAAGGAAATTGGCATTTTATTTTGATTGAACGATCCGCATACAACGGAAAACACAGTGCTCAGATGGCATTTCCAGGAGGCAAGCCAGAATCATCAGACCTTCATTTGGAACACACCGCGCGAAGAGAATCGGAGGAGGAACTAGGTATTCCATCACATCAAGGAGAAAAAATAGCCGAACTTTCCATGGTGTGGATACCTGTATCTAGTTTTGAAGTAAGTCCATTTGTGTTTTTGCATGACGAGCGTCCACACATCACAAAAGACGACCGTGAAGTAGCTGATTTCTATGAAGTGAAGCTCATGGACATCTTGCTTGACGAATCGATTTCCAAAACAAGTATTGAAGTGAACGAGCAAGTTCGCATGACGGACATCCCCTGTTTTGTATTGAATGAGAAAATCGTTTGGGGAGCGACGGCGCTTATCTTGGCGGAAATTAAATATATGCTTCAAAGTTCCTAAAAAACAAAAAGAGGAACAAATCGTGTTTGTTCCTCTTCCTGCTAAACCATGCTAAAACTATAAAACTAAAACTACAACTATGAAATGTAATTCTATACAAAGTTAAGCGCTTTATTTAGATTAACAATCTTCTTGTGTAAACTTTACATTAACTTTTTGTTGCGCGGGTCATCACACGTTTACCTGGAGGACCCGGTAATTCGGTTAACTCAAATCCGAGTGTCTTCAAATTCCGCTTCATTTGTCCTTGAGCGCAATATGTAACAAAGACTCCTCCCGGTTTTAAAAGTTCATGCATTTTAGTCAGAACAGGGATTTCCCACATTTCGGATTGAGCTCTTGGTCCAAAAGCATCGTAGTAAACAAGGTCAACTTGTTCTTGTAATTCAAGTTGAAGAACATCTTTTTCGATTTTTTTCAACTCAAAGTATGGATTAATTTCTTGAAACTCCTCCCACTCGCTTGACATTATTTTAATGTATAAGTCGATTTCTGATTTCACCTGGACAAATTCCATTTGACGCCAAAGATCTTCGGATATTGGATGAAGTTCAACTCCGATGTACTGCACCGTTCTTTGATGCTTTTGCGCCCACAGAGCTGTTAACAAAGCGTTTAATCCCGTTCCGAATCCCATTTCAAAAACGGTAATGGATTCCGTTTGTTGAGAAATATAGGTCAGTCCGTGTTCAATAAACACATGAACTGACTCTTGAATTGCGCCATGAGAGGAATGATACGTTTCATCTAAATGTGGTAGATACAGTGTTTTTGAACCATCGGCTGTCAGACGTACTTCGGGATTTTCCATCCTATTTTTTACGAGCAATCATGAGTCCATCGCGAATCGGCAGCAACACTTCTTCCACGCGTTCATCCGCATGAATCGTGGTGTTTAGTTTTCGCAACAAAACGGTGTCCTTGTCATTTTCTTCCGGATTAACGACTTTTCCAGACCATAAAACATTGTCCAAAATGATGTATCCACCAGCGCTAACCAAAGGCAAGACTAACTCATAATATTCGATATAGTTTAGTTTATCCGCGTCGATGAATACCACATCCCACGTTTCATTTAATGTCGGAATGACTTCTAGTGCAGGAGAAATGATGTATTCAATTTGTTCCGCATAAGAGGACGCGTCAAAATATCCCCTCACGCGCATTTCCAATTCTTCGTTGACATCTATGGTCACGAGTTTTCCATCTTTTCTCAATCCTTCCGCTAAACACAAAGCCGAGTATCCGGTATATGTGCCGATCTCCAATATTCTTTTTGGTTGAATCATTTTGGAAAGCATGCTCAATACACGTCCTTGAAAATGTCCACTCAGCATACGTGGCTGCAAAACCTCAAGATGCGTTTCCCGATTAATGCGTTTTAATAAGTCATTTTCCACTGCTGAATGATTGCAGCAATATTGATCTAATTCTTGAGCGATAAATTCCATGTCCTTCAATTCTGAGTTACAAAAGTAATGGAAATTACTTCTTTCTCTTTATGGTATGCTTCAGCTTCATCAAAGCGAAATTAAATTCGATGGACATCTCCGTTTCATCCGTATTTAAATCCGGTCCAAGTAAGTCATTTAATACCCCAGCTCCATTTTCTAATAATTCCGCTGTTGTTTGTTCATCTTTGGAATGGGCACTTTTCTGAACGAGCCTAGTAAATTCTTTGATACGTGCATATGTTTCAATAATTGCGATGGTTGTTTCTGTCGCTCGTTCACTTTTAAGTATCGTCGCCAGCATATACAAGCCCTTCTCCGTGAAGACTTTTATTTGATATTTTGTATGTTTCCCTCTACTCGAATCGTTTAAGGTCGAAAATTTCGACCTTAAAGAATTTGATTCTTCTTCATCCAAAAACAGTACGTAACCTTCTGGGAATTTCTCCGAATTATTGCGGTATGCTTCGTTCACACGTTTTGTTTCAATTCCATATAACGCAGCAACATCTCGATCCATCAGTACTTTTTGCTTGCGGACAAGAATTAGCTTGGACTCAATTTGACTCAATTCATTCATTATTTTAGGTGTTTCGAGGGTAATGGAAAGCTAAATGGCGTAAATATTTCTCTTTTAGAACGCGATATGCCCATTTTCATTGTCCATAGTTCCTTCAAATTCCTAAATTTGCAAGCAAACAAACTTTACAATGACGGTTTCTGAGATACGCCAACAATTTTTTGACTTTTTTGAAAGCAAAGGACATCAAATAGTTCCATCTGCGCCAATGGTCGTAAAAAACGATCCAACGTTAATGTTTACGAATGCGGGAATGAATCAATTTAAAGATTTTTTCCTTGGACATCAGCCAGCCAAACAAAAACGTGTGGCCAATTCTCAAAAATGTTTACGCGTTTCAGGTAAACACAACGACTTAGAAGAAGTTGGCGTGGATACTTACCACCACACCATGTTCGAAATGCTTGGGAACTGGTCCTTCGGAGATTACTTTAAAGAAGAAGCCATTTCTTGGGCTTGGGAATTATTGACTTCCGTATACAAAATCCCTGTCGATCATTTATACGTAACCGTTTTCGAAGGCGACGAAAAAGATGGCGTCCCAATGGACTCAGAAAGCTTTGAACTTTGGAAGAAATTCATTGCAGAAGACCGAATCATTTTGGCTTCTAAAAAAGATAATTTCTGGGAAATGGGCGAAACTGGTCCGTGTGGACCTTGTACAGAAATCCATGTGGATTTAAGAAATGAAGCAGATCGAATTGCCGTGAATGGATTAACATTGGTCAACAACGACCATCCGCAAGTGATTGAAATTTGGAACAACGTCTTCATGCAATTCAACCGAAAAGCGGATGGTAGCCTAGAACCACTTCCCTCCACACATGTGGACACCGGAATGGGATTGGAGCGTTTGGCCATGGCCCTTCAGGGAAAACAAAGTAACTACGATACCGATTTATTCCAAACCTTGATTCAATTTGTTTCCAAGGAAAGTGGAATTCCATACGGTCAATCCGAAGAAACGGATATCGCATTGCGTGTGATTGCCGATCACATTCGTGCCATTAGTTTTTCTATTTCCGATGGACAATTACCATCCAACACCGGAGCTGGATATGTCATTCGCAGAATCTTGCGTCGTGCTGTTCGTTACGGATACCAGACTTTAGGAATGAAAGAACCATTCCTGTGCAAATTATCCGGAGTATTAGTTCAGCTGATGGGACATCCTTACGAGGAATTGATCAAACAGAAAGACCTGATAGAAAAAGTCATTCGTGAAGAAGAACAGAGCTTCTTCCGTACTTTGGAGCAAGGAATTAAACGCATGGACGACTTGATGCAATCGAGTAAAAAAGCGAACGAAACGATTATTTCGGGCGAAAATGTATTTGAACTGTACGACACCTATGGTTTTCCTGTCGATTTAACGTCACTCATCGCGCGCGAGAATGGATACAGCATAGATGAAGAAGGATTCCAAGCGCAGCTACAAATACAAAAAGACCGTTCTAGAGCAGCTTCTATCATCGAAACAGACGACTGGATTCAAGTAGGAACAGATGTTCCCACTACTTTCATTGGCTACGATGCAAAAGAAGCTTCCGTTCAATTGACTAAATACCGCAAGGTGAGTCAAAAAGGCAAGCAATTTTATCAACTGGTATTGGATCAAACACCATTCTATCCCGAAGGTGGCGGCCAGGTTGGGGACAAAGGAATCCTAAAGGGAGCCGAGGGAACTATCCGCATTTTTGACACGAAGAAAGAAAATAACTTGATCATTCATTTGAGTGAACAATTACCAAGTGATTTAACGGAAACGTTTACAGCGATCATTGACCTAGATAGTCAGGAGCAATCGGCGAAAAACCACAGTGCCACTCACCTACTTCACCATGCATTGCGCACCGTATTAGGTGCACATGTAGAACAAAAAGGATCCTTAGTAAACGCTTCTAACTTACGTTTCGACTTCTCTCACTTCTCAAAAGTAAGCGATGAAGAAATGCAACAAATCGAACAATTAGTTTGCGAGGCGATTGCTGCGAACATTTCATTGGACGAACGTCGCGCCATGGCAATCGACGATGCGAAAGCGCTCGGTGCAATGGCATTATTTGGAGAGAAATATGGAGAACATGTTCGAGTGATTAAGTTTGGAGAATCTGTTGAATTATGTGGAGGAATCCACGTTCCAGACACATCGAAAATCGGTTTATTCAAAATTGTATCGGAGTCCGCAGTTGCCGCTGGAGTGCGTCGCATCGAAGCCATTACAGGAAAAGCCGCTGAAGCTTACTTCAAAGAGAAAGCCGAGACACTTTCGAACATTCAACACGTATTGAAGAATCCAAAAGACCTTATAAAGTCTGTGGAGGATTTGATACTGCGTAACAACCAATTGCAAAAAGAAGTGGAGCAGTTAACGCGAGAAAAAGCTGGACAACTGAAAATTCAATTGAATTCCAAAGTAGAAAAAATAGGCGATGTTTCCTACTTAGCAAGCATTGTTGATTTGGATGCAAATTCCGTTAAAGACATACTTTTCCAACTCAAACAAGAACACCCGAATTTCGTCGCAATAATTGGAAACAAAGAAGGTGATAAATGTGGATTAAATTTATACATCGCTGAAAACCTTGTTGAATCGAAACAATGGAACGCCGCACAATGGATTCGAGAAATTTCTGCTCATATTCAAGGTGGTGGAGGTGGACAAGCATTCTTCGCAACAGCAGGTGGGAAACGCAGCGAAGGACTACAAACAGCTATTGACGAAATAAAAGCAAAAATTGCCTAACGCGAAAAAAGTCATGATCATCACCTATTACTGGCCACCAAGTGGCGGTAGTGGTGTTCAACGATGGTTGCATTTTAGTCGCTATTTAGCTCAATTGGGATGGGAACCCATCATTTACACCCCGGAAAATGCCGAAGCACCCATTGTGGACGAAAGTCTATTGGATGAGTTTACGGATTCTGTACACGTCATTAAATATCCCATTTGGGAGCCATTTGATGCCTACAAAGCACTCACAGGAAAGAAAGGGAAGAAATTACAAACCGGATTTTTAAATGAAGGCGGGAAACAAGATAATAAGTGGATTCAAAAAATCGCTCTTTGGCTTCGTGCCAATTTATTTATTCCCGATGCGAAGAAATTTTGGATCAAACCTTCTATTCAACATTTAAGCAATTTCTTAAAAGATCATCCAGTAGATATCATCGTTTCAACCGGACCACCGCATACGACACACCTCATTGCGCTCGGATTGAAACGTGCGACTGGTATTCCTTGGTTAGCTGATTTCAGGGATCCTTGGACAAACATCGATTGGTTCGATAAACTCCCGATGACTTTTCTCGCTAAACGCAAGCACCGGAACTTAGAACAATCCGTTTTAAGAGAAGCAACTGGAATTACGTGTGTTAGTCGAACATGGACGAAGGAATTTGAGGACTTAGCGAATCGACCTGTGAAATTAATTACGAATGGATTTGCCCCGAAAGATTTTCAACACTTCAACAAGAAAGTGGATGAACACTTTACCGTTCTCCATACTGGATCCCTGAATGCCGACCGAAATCCAACCATTTTTTGGGCGTTTTTAGCGCAAGAAATTTCCCAAAACGAATTCTTAAAAGAAAAGTTAAAAATTCAATTGGTTGGCGCTGTGGACATCAGTGTTGTTCAATCCATCGAATCATGTGGACTCCGTCCATATTTGGATCAAAGACCATTCATTCCGCATCAAGAAGTCATCGAATTGATGTCCTCGTGTTCCTTATTATTGATGCCATTAAACAATGTCAAAAATCAACAAGGAATCATTCCTGGGAAATTATTTGAGTACTTGGCGAGCAACCAAGCGATTTTAGCGATTGGACCAAAAACCGGTGATTCGGCACAAATCCTCCAAGAACAATCAAACACATTAGTCATCGACTTCGATGAAAGTCCAACATGGTCTCAACTACAAGCGCTATGTGAAGGCAAAATTGATCGTTCAGAAACACTGCAAAAATACAGTCGTCAAGAATTAGCTAAGGAAATGAGTGATTATTTGACCGATCTCATTCTAGAATCCTCGAAATAGCGTCTAAGATTCTTTCCGTTGCTTTTCCATCCCAAAGCGGAGGTATTTCCCCTTTTTTATACGTTCCTGCGTGAATTTCATCAATATAGCCTAGGATGACTTTTTCATCAAATGGAACCAGCGTATTTGTTCCCAACACTACGGTGCTCGGACGCTCTGTATTTTCTCGTAAAGTCAAACATGGAACTTGACGATAGGTACTTTCCTCCTGGATTCCTCCACTATCTGTCAAAATTAACTCGGCGTGTTTCACTAAGGACTGAAAATCAAAATATCCCAGTGGATCTAACAGATGTAAATTGCCATTTTCCATCCACTGCGCTACATTATCAGCCGCTTCAAAGTTCTTCTTAGTTCTAGGATGTATAGGAAATACAATCGTATACTTCTCACTTAATTCAGCGAACAAACGCATGATTTTCGCTTGTCCTTCAGGTGAATCCACATTAGATGGACGATGCAGCGTAACGAGAATAAATGGTTTGTCCTTAATTCCTAATTTATGTAAAATCTCACTTTGTGCAATTTGTGGCTCAAAATGAACGAGCGTATCGATCATGGTATTTCCAACGAAGAAAACTTCCCCATTTTTCTTTTCATCCCGAAGGTGATCCAAACCACTTTGCTCGGTCACGAAGAAATAATCGGAAATTTCATCCGTCAATAGACGATTGATTTCCTCTGGCATCGCACGGTCAAAGGATCGAAGTCCACTTTCCAAATGCGCCAAGGGAATACCCATTTTATTTGCAACGAGAGCAGAGGCAAGCGTTGAATTTACATCTCCTGGAACAATCATCAAATCCGGCTTTCCGATGTTTAAAATAAGCTCACTTAATTTACTCATCATACTAGAAAACTGATCCACCACCGAATTTGCGGATGCTGATAGCATGTAATCTGGTTTCAATCCAAATTCGTCAAAAAAGACTTCGGACATATTTCGATCCCAATGTTGGCCGGTATGTACGATTTCCACTTGAAGATGCGGGAATTTACGAACCAGTTCTTTAAATCGTGTGACTTTAATGAAATTTGGACGAGTTCCAACGATGATGAGGATTTTCTTTGTCAAGATTGCTTACTTTTAAGTCAAAATTAACAAAACTGAGACAATAAAAAGAAAACAATTTAAAAGGATCAGAAAATATCAATTTTTGAAAATTAGATTTGAAATATTATTGTAATTTTAGAACGAATAAATCAACCATAAAACGAAATAAAATGAAAAAAACATTGATTTTAGGAGCATTTGCTTCATTGATGATGGCATCTTGCGCAAAAGACTACTCATGTAAATGTGTGACAACTGAGTCTATTTCAGGAGCAACAAATACGCAATTAACCACCATTAATGGCAAGAAAAAAGATGTGCAATCTGAATGTGAAGCGCAATCTGCAACTGTTGGAACGGTAAGCAAAGTTTGCGGATTAGAATAAGACGCTTTTTACCATATCAAAAGGGGGCATTGCCCCCTTTTTTTTTCTCTTAGACCATGAATTTTTTTGAATCCATTTTTCTCGACCTAGGTTTTTCTTGGACTGTTGCTAAATTAACTCCATACGTGTTCATGGTTTTATTGGGCTTCATCCTGATCTACACCTTTCATTCGCGCATACAGCAAAAGGTGAAAAAATGGATATTGATGTCCATACTTGGAGTTCTTCCTTTCGCCGTATACTTCTCCATTAATCCGATATACCAAGGAGATTTCGGCAATAAACATTTTCAACCGAAACAACTGGAAACTTTCCCTCGGAAATTGACATTGTCCGTAGTTGTTTTACCTGGATGTCCATACTGCCATGAAACCATTTCGTTCATGAATGATCTCATTTCGCGTAAACCAAAACTATGTATCCGCTATGTCGTTGTGTCGGAATCGATGGCTCCTTTATCTTTGTTTTCGTCAAAATTGGACAAACGTATTTCGGTCATACGTGTTAAAAACCTAAAAAACTGGATCATTATGTCGCAAGGTGGGTTTCCATGCATGATGATGAGTGAGCAAGGCAAGATTATCTACGCTTGGGAAAATGATTTTTTCGGCGTGAGAGCAATCGATGATTACCTCGGTCGTAACAACTAAATCTACGCTTCTTCGATGACTTCTACTTTGCGGTTCATCCAAAATACACCAATGCACGCAAGGATGAGTAAACTAGAACCAGCAAAGGATAAATTACTTCCTGTTTGGAATGCTTTTGGTTCAAATTTCCATTCAATTAGGTGTTCACCTTTGTTTATTTTAGCTGCCCGCAGGACATAGTTTGCGCGAAACGTTTCAATTTGTTTCCCATCCACGTAGCAATTCCATCCTTCTGGATAATAAATCTCACTAAAGACAGCGATTTGATCCACCTTACTTGCACTTTTATAGCGCAATTCGCTTGTTCCGTATTTCAATAAGCGAATATTCGATGTCGTGTCCGTTTTCGTTCCAGATGCCATTGATTTGAATTCTTGATTTACAATCGCTTGTTCTTTGGTATTGCAATTTGTTAATGAACTCAACTCTTCATTTG
>Ga0209444_10000724_pt1 | contig 18400 bp, 15 predicted proteins | sample LauGreFaBDMM15DN_2_FD_188215 | JGI IMG/M metagenome (GOLD analysis project Ga0209444, IMG submission 188215) | Freshwater lake microbial communities from Lake Michigan, USA - Fa13.BD.MM15.DN (SPAdes) (version 2) | ecosystem: Environmental > Aquatic > Freshwater > Lake | place: Lake Michigan...
CTCGGTGCTGACCTTGATCTTCTCGCCCTGCTTGATGAAGAGCGGGACGTTGACCTGGAGGCCGTTTTCGCAGGTGACCGTCTTCTGGACGTTGCCGGCCGTGTCGCCCTTGACGGCGGGCGGGGCTTCGAGGACTTCGACGATGACGGAAGGGGGAAGGTCGACGGTGATGGGCTTGTCTTCGACGAAGAGGACCATGTAGGAGGTGCCCGAAATCAGGAACTCCTTCGAGTCCGCGAGGGAGGCGACCGAGATGTAGTATTCCTCGTTGGTGCTGGTATCGACGAAGATGTAGCTGCCGTCGGCCTCATAGGACATCTCAAGGGACTTGGTGCTGTTGTCGAAGACGTCGAAGCTGACTCCGATACCGCAGCGGACCGGGATCTTGGCGCCGGTCTTGATGGAGCGGAGCTCCATTTGGACGTAGGAAGCGTTGTTCGGGGGGGTGCGAACGAGGCATTCGAGAACGATGCAGAGCTCACCATTATAGCTCATGATGTTCTTCTTCTTGATACGGTTAACGGGGAGGGTGGCCATGGGAGTAAGGGCGGACACAAGCGGACGCCTTCGGGACGGTCAAGCCGGACTTGCCCGAAAGGAGGCTCGGGGCTGTTTCGCCCTGTAAAATTGGGGTGTGGGGCGGCCTCCGGTTTACTCGAGCGTGAACAAGACCCCGCCGAGCTGGGTAATCTTGATCTTGGCGGCGGTGCCGCCCGCGGCGGTCGTTGCGGCGGCTGCGGCGGCGGCGCCGTTCGAGCCTTCGACCGAAGCGCCGTCGACGGCTTCCACTTCGAAGCCGGTGTAAAGGGTGATCATCTTCGAGTAGAGCTGCTGCAACTCGGCCTTGGTCGTCACAACCATTTCCACCGTCTTGGCGTGGGTGGTGTTCGGGTAGGTCTTTACAACGAGGTCGCCGGTGCTGTTGCTGACCACGTTATTGACCTTCGACTCGATGAGGGCGAGCGGTCCGGGGATAGGGAGCTTGCTGGCGTCTTTCGGGTCGAGGCCGCGGTTCTCGGAGTTTGCGGCGCTGGCCCGGTTGGCGCGGTTGGCGACGTCGGACGTCCCCGGCGGGCGGGTGTTATAGATGCGGAGTTGCTGGTTGGAGTCCTTCATGTCGATGACGACTTCGGCGACGATGAAGGAGCCGGTGGTGTATTCCTGGAAGGAGATCGACAGGATGGCGTCCGCGCGGCCGTAGAAGGCCATGTCGGTCTTGTTCACCTTGATGCCGAAGATGCCTTGGTTGCGGATGGCCTTCTTGGTCATCTGGAAGGCGTCGGCCTGAGGGGCGAGGATGGCGGTCGCGAGCAGGGCGGCGGCGAGGGCTTGGGGGCTCATGGCGTTAATCCTTTACCCACGGGGGTGCCGAAGCAAGATTACAACCGATGCTGAGCTGCCAGAATCTCACCGTGCAAGCGGGTAATGACGGCCCCGTCATCCTCGACGGCGCCAACGCCCGCTTCCTTCCCCGCGGCCTCAATGCCGTCATCGGGCCTTCGGGTTGCGGTAAGACGACCTTGATGAAGGCCATCTTGGGCATCCTGCCTTCGACCGGCGAAGCCTGTCTCGCCGGCCAGCGCATCACCTGTACCGAAGACCTCGTCGGCAAGGTCGGTTTCGCCCCGCAGTTCACCGCGGCACAGCCTCAGCTGACCGTCGCCGAGTCCTTGGCTTACGCCCTCGAGCTCGCCGTGCCGGATGCCGCCGAGCGCGCCCGTCGCCTGGAGTCCGTCTTGGGCGTCACGGGCTTGGCTCCGCACCGCGATAAGCGCGTCTCAGCCCTTTCCGGGGGTCAGTTGCGTCGTCTTTCGCTCGGCCTGGAGCTTACCCTCGATCCGCCCTGCATGGTTTGCGACGAAGTCACGTCTGGCCTCGATCCTCAATCCGAGGACCAGATCCTCGCCTTGCTGCGCGACCTCGCCGAGACGAACCACAAGAGTTTCGTCTGCATCATTCATAATCTCGGGAAGCTCAACCAGTTCGACTGGGTCACGGTCGTCTATCAGGGCGACGTGGTCTTCCAAGGCTCACCGGACGCGCTGCTCGGCTATTTCGGCATCCCTGATGGCCTGCGTCTCTATGAGGTACTGAACGCCTCGGACCTCGCTACCTGGCGCGATCGCTGGGCCATCCATCAGGCCGAACAGCAGGATTCCTACGAGGTCGCCGTCGCCAAGGTCGGCGCGCCTGCCGTGCTCGAACCGCTGCCGGAACCATCGGTTCCCGATGGCGTCTCGCAGTTCACGACGCTGCTTTCCCGTCGGCTCAAACTCTTCTTCCGCGACACTGGTTACCTCGGCCTGACGCTCGCGATCACGTTCGGCTTCCCGCTCCTCGTGATCATCTTCAACCTCGATGGCGTCTGGGATGTCCTGAAGATCCCGATGGACCGTAATACCGCGTCGATGGCGGAGGTGCAGCAGGCGCTCAAGGTGCAGATGTCGAACGCCCAGCTCGCTGGCCTTGCTGCTGGGCTGATCATGTTCCAGGTCATCCTGCTTACGCTCATGGGCGCTAATAACGGCGGCCGCGAGATCTCCGCCGAGCGCATGCTTTACGAGAAAGAGCGCATGACTGGCCTGCGTCCGTGGGCCTACGCGTTCTCCAAGATCGTCTTTGTCTCCCTCGTGGCGATTTTCCAAGGGGTCTGGATGTGTCTGTTCGTAAAGTTAATTTGTAACTTCCCCGGACCTTGGGCGGAGCAGCTCGCCATCCTCGCCGCCAGCTGTGTCTCCATGTCCGTCGTCTGCCTCGGCTTCTCGGCCATGTTGACGTCGCCGGAGAAATCCTCGTTGCTCTCGATTTACCTCGTCGGCTTTCAGTTGCCGCTCTCCGGGGTGGTCCTCGCTTTACCCGCGGCGCTGACCTGGGTCTGCCGGCCTTTCATCAACTCCTATTGGGGCTGGTCCGGCTATATGAAGTCCATGATGGGACAGCCGCTTTACGACGCCTACACGGCCAGCATGCCAAATCAGACAGCCTATGTGGCCAGCACCACTGAAGGCTTGGCAGTCCTGCTGATTCAGGGCCTAGTTGGGTTCTGTCTCGTCGTGTACGGTTGCCAGCAGAAGCGTTGGAACTGAGGGCTAGGCTAAACCCCCTAGGCCGATTTAGGCCGAGTTATTTCTCTTATAAGGGAAATCGCTGGAACAAACCTCAAACCTCCTTAGGATTGGGGTAGGTCAGCCCCGCCCATTTCCATGTCCAAAATCAACCCTCTCTTTTTTGCTCTCGGCATCCCGGTCGTCGTGATCGTGATTCTCGTCGCTATTATCGCCCCGCGCATGGGCGGCGGCGGTAAGTTCGCCGAGCTCACGCCTTTTTCCGTCGATGCTTACCGCAAGGATTGGGCCACGCTCCAGGGCAACTCCTACCGCCTTGACTGTCAGGTCGAGCAACAGCTCGCCTTTGTCGAAGGGCGCGGGCGCGTGCTCGCCGTGAAGCCCATCGAGAAGGACCCAACCCGTCCCTCTGGCCGTATCCCCATCTTCGTCCCCGCCGGCTCCGCCGATTCCTTCGAGGTCGGCCAGCGCTTCAAGTGCAAGCTGCGCGTCACCCGCGACCTCCTGGTCGTTGAAGCCCTCGAACGTTTCTGAACCTTTCCCCCATGCGTCACTCTATCTTCAGTCTCTTTGGTTGGTGTGCGTTGACCGTGCTCGGCTTCGCCCAAGCGCCCCCACCCGGTGCGACCGTCAACACCAGCGGCACGGCCGGCGATTACAAGAGCTCCACCGCCGAAGGCGGCGCCGACCGCGTCTTCAACGTCAACAGCGACTCCGTGGACATGGAGAACGGCACCATGCAGTGGAAGGGCACGACGATGAACCTCGGCAACTCCCGCGCCGTCCGCGCCCGTTTCGAGCGTTACCTCGCCGCGCCGACCGATAACGGCGATATGAAGCGCTATGTGGCGCTTCTCGACCAGATCCAGTTCCTGCTTTCGGCCCAGTCCGTCAACCAGGACAACTACTACCGCAACCAGCAAGAGGCCTTTAATCTTTTGTTCAAGGCGGCAGAATACGACATCGACGCCAATAATTCCCTCACCATCGCTTCCCAGGTCCAAAAGATTTGGGTGATGAAACAGGAGTTCCGTCAGATTGAGATCACCAAGAATCAGATGGAGACCCTGCGTAAGGTCCAGGAAGGAATCGTCATCAACCGAGCAGATAATATCGAGGCAGCCAATGACGCCCGTGCGGATGGGGGGTCCAAGGCCAAGCCGCTCGGTAAGTCTTCCGGTGGCACCACCGAACTCGGCTACAAGGTGAAGGATGAGGCCCGGACGCAGGCGCAGATCTTGGCCAAGGATGCCGAAATGCTCGCGCTCGGACTCAAAGCGAAGATCGAATTCCAGTCCCAGATGGTCTCGTTCCTCATGGCCCGCCGCTATCGCCACTCGCTGATCACGAGTTCTTTCTACCGCGTGCTCTTCAAGGGTGGCAGCCAGAATATCGTCGTCGGCGCCAAGGAAGTGAAGGAGTTCTTCCCGATTTCCGACTTCGTACCGACGCTGGAGTCCTTCGACATGCTTTCCCGCGAGGCGATCAAGGATACGTCCAAAGGCATGCAGACCGTCGACGACTTGGTGAAGCAAGGCGAGCTCTACGGCGCCTTCGAGCGATTGCAGGAGACGTTCTTCCTCGGTGAGTTCGAGCCCGTCGTGATGTCCTACCCACAGGAGAAGAAGCGCGAGATGCTCGCCCTCTGGAAGGATCTCCGCGAACTCCAGCGCCTCGGTGATGAGCGTGACCTCGGCAGCGTCGAAGGCTACGTCAACAAGGTCCGCGGTCGGGCCCGTGACTTCCCCGGTGCTCCGATTCTCTCGAAGGTCACCAACGCGATGAACGCATCGAACATGTCCCTGCTCTCCGCCAAGGGCGCCGCCTTGGCTGGCGATAATGCCAAGGCTGAGGCCGCTCTGGAACGTGCCGCCAAAATTTGGCCCCAGAATCCCGGCGTCAAGGACTTCGCCACGCAGGTGGTGAGTCGCCAGGATACGCTGGCCCAGAAAATCCCGGAATTCGACCGTCTCATGACGGAGTCGAAGTGGCGCGACATCTACAACAAGAAGTTGGAATACGCCTTGGCGCTGGCCCAGGATAAGGAGCGCTCCGAGAAGCTTCGCAAGGTTGTCAACCGCGTTGGCGAGCTCGACGCCAACATCCAGAAGGCCTCCGTGCTGGCCACGCAGAACAATCCCTACCTCGCGTGGGACGTCATCGTCGAGGTGTACAAGACGGAGTCCGACGACATCGTGCTCGCCAAAACGCGTTCCGATATTGCTCCGCTGGTCGCCAATTACGCCCAGCTCATCGGCCATGCCGAGAAGCTCGAGAAGGACGGCGCCGAAGCGGCTGCGCTCACCGCCTGGCTTTCCGCGCAGGACCTGAACCCCGCTTCGCCCGCCTGTGGCGCCGCGGTCAAGCGTCTGGCGAAGTCCGTGGCCGAGAGCGCCGTGATCCGTTCGACGGGCACCGTGCCCGCCCCGCCCCCCGAGCCTGCCGCCGGTGACGATGTGCCCGTGCCGGCAAAGAAGTAAGCCTTACCAGAGGCTGACCGGATTATCTTCCAAGGGATCGACCACCGTGATGCGGAGGTCGGTTTTTTGGTCCCGCACCTCGTTCATCAGGGCGTCGACAATGATGGTGCGGTTGCATTCCTTGCTGAGGTGGCCGAGGTAGAGCTCCGTCGTCTGCCATTCGCGTAGGCTGAGCAGGAGGTCTTTCGTCTGGATGTTCGAAAGGTGGCCGAAGTTCCCACGGATACGTTGCTTGAGCGAGGCCGGGCGCTTGGAGAGGTCCAACATCTCGTCGTCGTAGTTTGCCTCGAGCACGAGGATGTCGGCGAGCGCAACGTGATGTTTCACGACCGGCGTGGCGTGACCGAGGTCGGTCAGCCAGGTGAGGCGTTTGGCGGGCCGCGCGTCTTCGGCAGGTAGATCGAAAGCGAAGCCGACCGGATCGGCCGCATCGTGCGGGATGGGGATCGAGGTGACCTGAATTCCGCGGAACTCGAACGTGGTGCCGGTCTCAAAGAGCTGCCAGTCCGGCTGAGACTTGAACGAATCCTTCATGCGCCGGGCCGTCTCGCGGTTGGCGAAGACCTTTAGCAAAGGATTCTGGCGGAGCAGAGCAGGGAGGCCGACGCAGTGGTCCGCGTGCTCGTGGGTGATGAAGACCGCGTCGAGGGCGCGCGCCTCGATGCCGAGCTTCTGCAGCGAAGCCTCGAGGCGGGGGCCCTGGAATCCTGCATCGAGCATCATGCGCGCACCGCCCGCTTCCAGTAGGGAGCAGTTGCCGGAGCTGCTCGTGCCGAGGATGTGGAAGGCGAAGGCCATGTGGAGGCCGATGCAACCCCGACACGGTGCCGCCTTCAAGCCGCCATTCACCCTTTTCCGCTTGAGGGCGAGGGCGACCGGAGGGAAGGTAGGTCATCCCGCCATGCCTTCCCTTCCTCGCGTCATCAGCATCATCATGGGGGGCGGTCGTGGCTCCCGCCTCTATCCCCTGACCAAGGACCGCTGCAAGCCGGCCGTGCCGCTCGCCAGTAATTACCGCTTGGTCGACATCCCGATCAGCAATTGCCTGAACTCTGGCTTCAACCAGATCTTCGTCCTGACACAGTTCAACACGGCGTCCCTTCATAAGCACATCCAGCAGACCTATAAGTTCGACGGTTTCGGCCGCGGCTTCGTCGATATCCTCGCCGCCGAGCAGACAGGCGACAAGGAGACCTGGTATCAGGGCACGGCTGACGCGGTCCGCCAGAACCTCCACCACTACAATCTGAAGGACGAGGATCTGGTGCTCATTCTTTCCGGCGATCAGCTTTACCGCCTCGATTTCGACGAGCTCGCTCGCCAACACATCGAGAACGCCGCCGACGTGACCATCGCCGCCAAGGCTATGCCTTCCGACCAGGTCAGCGCCCTCGGCGTCATGCGCGTCAATGCCGACCTTCGCATCGTCGAGTTCGTCGAGAAGCCGAAGGATCCGGCCGTCATCTCCTCCCTCGTCCTCGGCGGTAACGCCCGCACCCGCCTGTCCGACAAGTCCGCTACGCCTTACTGTCTGGCCTCGATGGGTATCTACCTCTTCTCCGGTAAGGTCATGCGCGAGGCTCTGGCTGACCCAGCCCAGACCGATTTCGGTAAGGAAGTCATCCCCGGCCTGCTCGCCTCGAAGCGGATGATGGCCTACGTTTTTGACGGTTACTGGGAGGATATTGGTACTGTTGGTTCCTTCTGGGAGTGTAATCTTACCCTCACCGACCCGGTGCCCCCGTTCGACTTCTTTGACGGTCAGAATCCGGTCTACACCCATTCCCGTTATCTCCCTCCGGCCAAGCTCAACGGCGCCCGCTCGCAGCGCGTCCTCATGGCCGATGGCGCCATCGTTGACGATTCAGAACTGAATCGCTGCGTCATCGGCGTCCGCTCCGTGATCCGCGGCGGCTCCCGCCTCGAGAACGTGGTCATGATGGGTGCCGACACCTTCGAGCGTCCGCACGACCTCGCCCAGAACAACTCGCTCGGTCTCCCTGATATCGGCGTCGGCCCCAACTGCCTCATCCGCAACGCGATCATCGACAAGAACGCGCGCATTGGCGCCGGCTGTCGCCTCGCCCCGACCGGATTGCCCGAGAAATGGGAGACCGACGCCTTGTTCGTCCGAGATGGCGTGATTGTCGTCAAGAAGGGCGCCATCGTTCCGCCCGGGACGATCGTCGGGGAATGAATACCTACGCCCGGACCTACTGGTTTACCTGGGCGTTCCTCGTTATCGCCGCCGCCCTGACGGGCGTAGCTTCGTTGAAGTCCGCTTTCTTTGGCGGGCTGTTCGCGGCTTTACTGTCGGCATTGCTGACCAAGGTCTATGAACGTGGCGGTCCCCGTTACGCCCCGCTTATCGGCGCCACCGCCGGCACCCTCTGGGTGGTTGCGATGTTCTTCCGGATTCGTTGGTTCGGGTACGCCGATGACTTTCAGATGGCCCAGTGGACGCTGGGCACAGATATCTCGGTACATGCGGCAGGCTTCGCCGGTGCGGCGTTGATGACGGCCTTAATCGCCCGTACCGAATTCCCGAAGGCGCTCGGTGGAGGCCTGCTGCTCGCCGCGGCCATGACGGTCATCCCCTATGGCTTCATCGCCTGGATTGATCATCGTGTCGCCGGTCCGGTCGACCTCGTGGTCCTCGTCTCGGCGGAAGTGGCCGTCGACGAAGGCCCGATCCGTCGGCCCGGTGCGGTGCAGGCAAACCTGACGCCCGCCGAAATCCTGCTTTTAAAAGACCGTATGCTCGTCGTAGACGGTCCCGGAGGTATCGAGGTGGTCGATGAACTGGGTCGCCGTTATTGGCCATTAGTCCGTCGTCGGCTCGTCTACCCTGGTAATCCCGGAGGTCCGGTCCGCACGGTCCTGTTCTTACTGCCTCCTGGCTTGGTCGCCGCCGAGACCTGGAGTGTGCCTGTGCACCAAGATCCACGGGGCCTTGGTCTCGTTGCCCTCGGAGCCCAAAATGATGTTAAATTCTCGGGCGGACCAGTCAGCCAAGCGGTGCGTCTCGACGTGTCCCTATCGATGAAGTCCAAGGAGGGTGTGGTCACCTACCAGAGCCTGCAGATCGAAGCCTTTCGGAAATCTCCCTTAGGTGATCTTTACGCGAACGTTCGGACCCAAGGTATCGCCGCTGCCTTTCCCACGAACCTAATTGATTCGAAGGCACCGGTTAATTCGGAAGAGAAGGCCAAACTGCGTCGGCCAAATTTCGGCGGCGACCCTGCGGCGAAGTAGCCGCCGTCAGGTGGTCGAGCTCAGGAAGTCGCGGTGCAGCCCTGCGTAGGCTCCATGCAGCGCGAGGAGTTCGGGGTGCGTGCCGCGCTCGACGATGCGTCCTTCGTTCAGGACGATGACACAGTCGGCTCGACGGATCGTGCTGAGGCGGTGGGCGACCACGAAGCAGGTGCGTCCTTTCATGAGACGAGCGAGGGCGACCTGGAGCCGGGCTTCCGTGAGCGTGTCGACGGCGCTGGTGGCTTCATCGAGCACGAGGATGCGCGGATTGGCCATGAGCGCGCGAGCGAAGGCGACGAGCTGTTGCTGGCCCATCGAGAGGCCACGGCCCTTTTCAGAGCAGGGCGTATGGATGCCGGCTGGGAGGTCTTCAATCAGATCGAGGCAGTCGAGGTCGCGGAAGGCTTGCCGAATCTCCTCGTCGGACGCGTCAGGGCGGGCCGATTTGACGTTCTCAGCAATCGTGCCCGCGAAGAGGAAGTTTTGCTGGAAGACGAAGCCCATCTGGCGGCGCAGGGTCTCTTGGCGAACATCGGCGAGGTCATGGCCATCGACCAGCACTTGGCCGGTGAGCGGCAACTGGAACTTCGCCAGGAGCCCGATGATGGTGGACTTGCCGGAGCCAGTATGGCCCACGAGCGCAATAACCTGTCCCGGCTGGGCGACGAAGGAGATCCCGTGCAGGACAGGCCGGCCCGGGATGTAGGCGAAGTGGATGTCGCGAAACTCCACGTGGCCTTTGAGCGCTGGGCATTCTCCCGCGGTAGGTTTGTCGGTCCAGGCTGGCGGCGTGTCGAGCAGGCGGAAGTAGCGTTCTGCGCCAGCCATTGCGAGGGTAGCTTCGGAGAGTTGCGTGCCGATGATGGTGATCGGCGAGAAGAACAGGTCGGCCAGGAAGAAGAATGTCACCAAGTCACCGAGACTCGTGCCGGTGCCGGAAAGGGCCGCCCAGCCGCCGACGCCGATGAGCGCAGCCATGAAGCCTTGAGCGTTGAGTTCGAGTAGCGGCAGGTAGAGCGACGTGAGGCTAGCGGTCTTCACGACATTATCAGCGAGGCTACGGACGAGACGGGTGAAGATGCCGGCGTTGGTATCCTCGCGGGCGAAGCCCTGCGTCACGCGGATACCTTGCACCGTTTCGGCGAGCGCGGAGGTCACGCGGGAGAAGGTCTCCTGCTGGACGCGGGAGGCGTGCAGAATTTTGCCGCGGAAGAAGCCATGCACAATGAGCAGGCAGGGCACGATGGCCAGCAGGACGAGGAACAGCTGGGGATTGGCGAGCAGCATGAGCGCGGCGGCGCAGCCCATCTGGCCGAAGGAGACGAACGAGATGAAGAAGTTATTCTGGATTCCGTTACGCATCGCCTCGATGTCCGAGATCATGCGGCTGATCAGGCTGCCATGGCGTCGGGCGTGGAAGAATGAAAGGGGCTGCGTAAGCAGGTGGGCCATCAGCTTGTCGCGTAGGTCGCGCAGGACGTTCTCGCCGATTTGGTGGGCGAGGCGGATGCGCCAGTACAGGGCGACGTCGGCGACGATGAAGAAGACCGTGAACAGGGCGAGTGCTCGGAAGGTCGCCGGGCCGTCGCCCGTGGTCACGGGACCCTTAATGATATGACCGACGAGCCAGGCGAGGCCGGGCAGGGCCATCGCGCGGAAGACACAGAGGCCGAGCAGGGTATTACGCTGCAGCCGGTGTGGGCTGGTGAAGGCGAATAGGCGGGCTACGGTCGACCAGCTTAGCGGAAGACGATCCGGGTCTTCTTCGTCGGGGCGGAGGCGGCGCACGGCGATCTCGAGGCGATCCTTACTCATGCGACGACTCCTTCTGATTGGACGAGGATGGCGCGACGGTAGTGGCCGTCCTGGGCCATCAGTTGCGCGTGGGTGCCGACTTGCACCAGCTTGCCATGTTCGAGGACCAAGATCTGGTCCGCACGGCGGAGGGTGCTCAGGCGGTGGGCCACGATGAAGGTCGTCCGGCCGACCATCGCCGATTCCATCGCTTCCATGATTTCCTTTTCGGTTTCTGGGTCGATCGCCGAAGTCGGGTCGTCGAGCAGGAGAACCGTCGGCTCAAGCAGCAGCGCCCGGGCAATCGCGATGCGCTGGCGTTGGCCGCCAGAGAGGTTGACGCCGCCTTCGCCGAGGAAGGTCTCATAGCCTTCGGGCAGTGCCATGATGAACGTGTGGGCTCCAGCGATACGAGCCGCGCGTTCGATGCGCTCCTGCGTGGCATCGGGGTGGCCGAAGGCGATGTTGGCCGCGATGGTGTTCGAGAAGAGGAAGTTTTCTTGGAAGACCATGCCCACCTGACGGCGGAGTTCCGGCAGCGGTAGCTGGCGGATGTCGTGGCCATCGAGGGTCACGCGTCCGGAGCGCGGATCATAGAAGCGGGGGATCAGCGAGAGTAGGGCGGACTTACCCGCGCCGGTGGCGCCGGCGATGGCGATACGCTGACCGGGCTCGGCGACGAAAGAGAGTTCGTGCAGCACCGTCGCGTTCTCCTGGTATTCGAAGCTGACGTTATCGAAGGCCACGCGGCCGAGGAAGCGGCCGGGTGAAGTGGCCCCAGGTTCGGTCGCGACGCCCGGGTCGGTGTCGAGGATCTCAAAGATACGCTTGGCGCCGGCCAAGGAGACCTGGGCGTTGTCGACCACCGCGGCGAGGGTGGTCACCTGGGCCGAGAACTGCTGCAGCAGGCCTGCAAAGGCTACTAGGCCGGTGCCTAAGGCGATTTCACCCCGGGCGACCATCCATCCCCCGTAGCCGATGAGGATGGCCATGGAGAGGCGATTGAGGCCGTCGATGACGGGCCAGAAGAGCGCAATCTCGCCGAACACCTTACGCTTCTGGAGGCGGATATCCTCACTCCAGCCGGCGAAGCGACCCATCACGCGCGGTTCAAGGGCGAAGCCCTTGACGACTTGGATGCCTTGCACGTTCTCCGAGAAGCCGAGCACCATGCGATCCATCAGTTCGCGGTTCTCCTCGTAGGCCGGCCGCACCTTCCGGGAGAAGCGGATCGCGAACCAGATTTGGATTGGCAGCACTGCGAGGCAGGCGAGCGTCAGGCGCCAGTCGGTACGTAGCATGTACACCGAACAGGCGACCAGGGTGATGGTGATGATCGCGAGCTGGAGGACTACGCCTTCGATGAAGAGCCGGATGGCGTGCGCGTCGGAGGTGACGCGATTGATGATCGACCCGCTGGCGTTGGAGTCAAAGAAGCGGAAACTCAGTTGCTGGAGTTTGGCGAAGACCTGCGAGCGCAGGTTGACGACGATGCGGCCGTGCAGGAAGCGGACCGACACCAGTCCGAAGATGTAGGAGATGACTGCGCGGAGTAGGGCCGCGACGAGGATGCCGGCACCGAGCCAGACGAACACGGCCTTGTCGGTTGCATCGTTCGGGACGAAGAAGGGCAGGTCCGGTGCGGTGACGGAGCGGTCAGCGCAGTGACGGACGAAGTCGATGCCGACGCCGGCGAGGACGATGACCGCGACGGTCAGGAAGACCACGGCCAGCTGCAGGCCGAGGAGCTGCAGGCAGTCCGAGCGATACGACCAAGCGATACGCAGTAACCGCCACAGCGTGGCTTCGCGGCTTTCGGCGATCGGAGGGTCGGAGGCGGCGGGCATGCGCGTCAGGGCGCAGGCCAACTTAGCGGATCATCTGGCCTTCCCGCGAAGCCTTCTTGCGGAATTCCGCGAGGATGCTGGCGGTGATGGGGCCGGGCTTGCCGGTGCCGATCTTACGGGCGTCGACTTCGATGACGGGGATGACCTCGGCGGCGGTGCCGGTGAGGAAGCATTCGTCGGCGTTCCATACGTCGTAGCGCGTGATGTTCGTCTCGACGGTTGGGATTTTGAGGGCGGCGGCGATCTCGAGGGCGACCTGGCGGGTGATGCCCACGAGGGCACCGGCGTGGGAGGCTGGGGTGATGAGGCGACCCTTATGGATCAGGAAGACGTTGTCGCCGCTGCACTCGGAGACGTAGCCCTGTTCATTGAGCATGAGGCACTCGTGAAAGCCGTGCTGCTGGGCTTCCATCTTCGCCATGATGTTATTCAGGTAGTTGAGGGACTTGATCATCGGCGGCAGGGCGGCCGGGCTGACGCGGCGCGTCGGTGCGGTGATGATGCGCATGCCCGTGGTGTAGAGTTCCTCGGGGTAGAGCTTGATCGTGTCGGCGATGCAGACAATCGACGGGGTCGGGCAATTCTTCGGCGACAGGCCGAGGTCGCCGTAGCCGCGGGAGACGACGAGGCGGATGTAGCCGTCGGTGAGGTTATTACGGCGACAGGAGGCGCAGACGATTTCGGCGATTTCCTGGCGGGACCAGGGCATGTCGAGGCAGAGGGCCTTGGCGGACATCTCGAGCCGCTCGAGGTGTTCGTCCAAGCGGAAGACGCAGCCTTGGTAGAGGCGGATGCCTTCGAAGATGCCGTCACCATAGAGGAACCCGTGGTCGAAGACCGAGATCTTGGCCTCAGCCTTGGGGTAGAACTTGCCGTCGATGTAGACTTCCATGGTGGTGAAAAGGCCACGTTGGTGGGTGGGGAGGATTTTTCCAGCCCGAAAGCCCCTTTTAGGGCGGTAATCTCCTTATTCAGGCCGCTTCGTGGACTGTGAGGCGGAATTTCCCCGAATCCTCTGGCGCGATCAGGCTTACGGATTCCGCGGTGATGGTGGCACCGAGGAGTCTGCCGAGTTCGGTCGTTAGCTTGGTTCGGGCCGAGGTCAGGGTGTCGCCTTCGGCTTCGGGCAGGAGGAAGAGGTGGGCCGAGCCGTCAGGCTTCTGGCGGAGCTGATAATGGGCGATGCCGCCGATTCCGGCGAAGGCCTGGTCGATCATGCGTGTGGTCAGGGTGCGTCCGTCGGCGCCGCGCAGGGCATCACGTTTGCGTCCGTGCACGCGATACCCGTCCGGGGTGGATTCGACGAAGTCGCCGATCTCATAGCGCAGGAGAGGGAGGTAGGGATTCGTGAGGGTGGTCACGAGGAGTTCGCCGAGTCCTTCGGCGGAGGTGCTTTCGAGTATCGCGGTCTCCGGGCTGGCAAGCATCGCGCCGGCGTGTTCGACGAGCAGGTGGCCGGTCTCGCTGGAGCCGTAGAGGTTGATGACCGGCACGCCGAAGACGCGCTCCATGATGGCCCGGTGGACGACGCTGGTGTATTCGTAACTCGTCAGAATGAAGCGCAGGGAAGGGAACCGCAGACCGTGGCGTGCGCAGTGAAGCGCGAACCAGGCTCCGTGCACCGGATCCACGTCGAGGAAAGCGGGCGCCCAGTCGGCGACTTCCTTGGCCATACCGGACAGTTTCTCTTCGCCGAGCGTGAAAGGAATACGCGACTGGTTGACGAAGAGGCTTTCGCCGAGGGTACGTTGTTCGAGGCTGAGCCAGCGGTTGTAGCAACTCACGCCGCTGCAGCCCGGCGTTGTGAGCACGGCGCGTCGCAGCGTAGGACTATCTCGGAAGAGTGCGGCGAGGAAGGGGTTGCGCACCAAGGCGCGGCGTTCTTGTTCGGCCCACCAGGTCTTGCCGAAGACCACGCGGACGCTGGCGCCGGAAGTTCCGGAAGTGCTTTCCTCTTCGATCAGGCCGCGAGTGAGGAGAGTCTTGAGGTCCATACCTTCAGGCAGGAAGCCCTCGGGTGAATGTTCGCGGAGCTGGCTCTTGGTGAGGCGAGGCAGGTCGGTGAAGCGCGGCAAGGGGAGGGCGAACGCGGCTTGCCAAGCCGACGAGGCGTAGAAAGGAACCGTGACCGTCTGCTCGATGGCCGTCCGCGGACATACCGACCCATCCAGAGACACGGCGGCGGGCGTGGGTGAATTCAGCATAAGTAGAGAGTGAAGGCTTATCTTTCGAATGCAAAGCAGAGGGGTCTTTAAACGGCGGATTAGTGCCATATAACGGCATTCGTCCTTGTGGGGGAACTATCATGATTGAACGAGGTCTTTTCTCTTCATAACACCTCTCATGCGATACCCCCGTCGTTCTTTCCTGCGTAAGACTGCTGTCGCTGCCCTTGGCTTCACGATCATCCCGCGTCACGTGCTGGGCCGCGGCTTCGTTCCGCCGAGCGAGACGCTGAATCACGTCATCGTCGGGTGCGGCGGTATTTCCGCAATGCACTCCGAGCCCCGCATGACCGGCAAGAACCGCATCATCGGGATCTGCGATGTCGACGCCCAGCGCATGCAGAAGAAGTTCGAACGCATCAAGTTGGCCGACGGCGGCACGCCGATGATGGCCGAAGATTTCCGTGAAGTGATTGCGCTCCCTGATGCCGACGTCGTCCACGTCTGCACTCCGCCTCACTGGCATGGTGTCATCGCGGCTATGGCCGCCCGTCGCGGTAAGGCCGTCTGGTGCGAGAAGCCCCTGACGCGCACGATCGGCGAAGGCATCGCTCTGAGCCGCGTGGTCCAGCAGACCGGCGTCCCTTTCCGCGTGAACACCTGGTTCCGCCTTAACCGCACGAACTACTACGGCGTCGGCCCGGCCCGCGAGATCAGGCGCGTCGTCGCTAGTGGTGTCCTCGGTGGCCCGCTGACTGTCCGTCTCGCGCCCGTCGGCGGCATCGCTTGGAAGGTGAACCTTTGGACCGGTAAGCCCGATCTCAAGCCCGAGCCGGTACCCGCCCACCTGAACTGGGACATGTACTGCGGTCCTTCGGCGTTGATTCCTTATCACCCGCACCGCTGCCATGGTTCCTTCCGCGGCTATTGGAATTTCGACCAAGGCGGCCTCGGCGACATGGGCCAGCACTTCCTTGATCCGGTGCAGTATTTCCTCGGCAAGGACAATGAATCCCCCGTCACCGTCGAATGCGATGCGCCTGCGCAGGACGCCATGGCTTGCGGCGTCTGGAAGACCGTTACGATGACTTATAAGGATGGTACCCGTATCATCCTCGAGTCCGAACTCGCCGAGCGTAACCCCGAGAACCCCTTCCTTGAAGGCCCGAATGGTAAGCTCTTCGCCGGCATGCGTTGCAGCCGCCCCGAGCTGCTGGTCAAGGCCGCCGAATTCCCTCTCCCAGAATATCAGGAAGACGATTTCGACGTATGTGCCCGCGAGAAGCGTCCGTTCGGCTACGGCGTCAACGAGGCCTTCCGCAGCTCGACGCTCGTGAACCTCGCCGCCCTGTGCGTCCGCCTCGGCCGCAAGCTTAAGTTCAAGTCCGACGCCAGTGGCTTCATTGATGATGATCAAGCCAACCACCTCCACTCGCCGGCCCTGCGCGGCAACTGGTCTATCTGAGCGCACCTAACATCATACGACCATGAAGCATCTTACGCTCTTCCTCGCCTGCGCTGCCTGCCTCGTCGGTTCGGCAGCCGAGGCTCCGTCTGAAGCTACCTTCGCCGACCTCGCGGTCGCGGAGAAGCGCCTCGCCGCCCAGCAGGCGATCTTCGACCATGCGCGGACCTTCGTGAAAGCCTCGCCGGAGGCCAAGAGTTGGTTTGCGCGCGTCCGCGATGCGGCGAAGGCCGCCGCAGATCCGGAAGTCCAGGCGGCCCTGCAGCAGATCCTGCTGCTGGATCCCAATCGCAAGCCCCTCCTGCCGCTCAATCCTAAGCAGCCGCAGGTGTATGACGCCCCGGATGGCACCACGCCGGAAACCAAGCTCGCCCACCTCGAGCGCCTGCTTGACCAGCGTCGTTCCTCGAAGGAATACCCGCTGACCACCGAAGAGCTTGTCGCGCTCACGAAGCATGAAGACTTCGCCACCGCCCAGCGCGCCAACCGTCTGCTTCGTCGCATCAGCCCGTCCGCCGCCGCCCCCATCCTCTGGGAGCGCCTGGCGAAATTAACGCAGCGTTCGCAGGTACAGGAGGTCGAAGATGAGATCCTCCGTCTGCCGACCAGCATTGCCAGTAAACTGCTCCCTACCGATCCGGCGGGTATGTCGCTTGCGGCCAAGGGTGCTTGGGCTCGTATCGTCGCCGCGCGCGTCAATAACAACGGCAAGAGTCGTCTTGCCATCAAGGCATCGATGCTGCCCTTGCTCAAGGGCCCGGCCAACGATTTGACGGAAGCCGCTTGGGCCGCTGTGCCCCGTTTGTTCGCCGAAGCCGACCGCGCCGCATTGACGGAAGCCTCGCAGGGGCTTTCCGAACGCATCGCGCCCAAGGCGAAGGCCGCGCTCGACGCCCTTTCGGCCAAGTAATCTCCCTCACGCTTGTCGCTTGCCGAGAGGCGGGTGGGGGATTGCTATGTCTCCATGGCGCCCGTCGCGAACAAGGAAGACTCCCCTAACCTGATTCTCGCCGGATTCATGGGCACTGGGAAGTCCGCGCTCGGACGTCAGCTGGCCAGGCGTTGGCACCGCCGTTTCTACGACACCGACGAACTGGTCGAGAAACTAGCTGGTGTTTCGATTGCCGATATCTTCGCCGAACATGGTGAAGATCATTTCCGCGCCCTCGAACGCCAGGTCGTCGAAGGCCTGCTGCCTCCGAACGGAGCCGTCATCGCTTGTGGCGGCGGACTGGTCGTGCCTCCCGGCATGGGCGAGCTCGTCCGTTCCAAGGGCATCGTCGTCACGCTCTTCGCTTCGGTCGACACCATCCTGCGGCGCACCGCGGGCAATTCGCGTCGGCCGCTCCTTAAGGGCGACGACCCTGAGGCCAAGATCCGCGACCTGATGAAGAAGCGCGAGCAGGCCTACATGAAGGCGGGTATCGCTGTGTATACCGACGGACGTTCACTCCAGCAGCTCTGCGTGATTGTTGAACGCGTTTACGAGCGCGAGGCCCGCGCGCTGCTCAAGTCGCGTCCGAAGTCGGAATAGGCGCGAACGCGTCGCCCGTGGGCGGCTGGTCGCGGAATAATTTCACTACTTCGAGGAATTCAGCGCGATCGGCGTGGAAGGCGCCGAGGCTGGCGAGGTGGGGCGTGGGCACCTGGCAGTCGATGAGGAAGTAGTCGCAGGCCTGCAGGCGGGCGACGAGTGTGGCGAAGCCCACCTTTGAGGCATCGGCCTTCAGGTGGAACATCGATTCGCCATGGAAGAGGCGGCCGAGCGCGACGCCATACAGCCCGCCGACGAGTTGGCCTTCCCAGCTAACCTCGACGCTGTGGGCGATTCCCAAGCGGTGGAGTTCGCAGTAGGCCGCAATCATATCGTCGTTGATCCAGGTGCCGTTCTGTCCGGGGCGGGGGACTTCGGAGCAGCGACGCATCACCGTCTCAAACTGGCGGTCGAAGGTGACCGACCAGCCCTTCTTGCGCATGGTCTTCTTTAGGCTATCCGTCAGGCGGAAATCGGCCGGTCGCATCACGAAGCGCGGATCAGGGCACCACCACTTCACCGGCTCACCAGCGGAATACCAAGGGAAGATGCCGGCTCGGTAGGCCGCAATCAGGTGGGGAGCATCCAGCTTCCCGCCGCGGGCCAAGGGCGCGCGGGCAGGGGCTTTCGACGGATCGCCTCGAGTCCATTCCTGCATCGCCGATACCTTCGGCGAGGCGGGAATGGCGGGCAAGGTTAGTCCTTGGTGATATTGTAGACCGACGGAATCGAGATACCGAGCTCAGCGGCGATCTCGCGGACCGGGGCGCCTTTCTTGCGCATGTTCTGGGCCTT
>Ga0209444_10000726_pt1 | contig 18371 bp, 17 predicted proteins | sample LauGreFaBDMM15DN_2_FD_188215 | JGI IMG/M metagenome (GOLD analysis project Ga0209444, IMG submission 188215) | Freshwater lake microbial communities from Lake Michigan, USA - Fa13.BD.MM15.DN (SPAdes) (version 2) | ecosystem: Environmental > Aquatic > Freshwater > Lake | place: Lake Michigan...
CTGCGACACCGTGCCCACCAGGGCCACCCCAGAGTCGAGGCGCTGGGCGATCACTCGGTCGACGGCCTCCATGTCGGCAGCGATGAGGGGATGGGCAGTGTTTTGGGCGGCTGACAAAGGGATAAGTGGTTTGAGGGCTTGTAAAGCGGAGTTCTGAGGGCCAAGCAGCTCGCTGATTATAGAGATTGGCATGAAAACTAAAGAATTGCTATAATCACGGGCTCTGCGGAAATTCGTCCGTAGAGACAATTTACTCGTCTAGAGGTTTCATATGTACGCGGTCATAAAAACCGGTGGCAAACAGTATCGTGTTGCTGCCGGCGAAAAAATTAAAGTAGAACAGATTGCTGCGGATGTGGGCCAAGAGATCGTGTTAGACCAAGTATTGGCAGTCGGAAACGGCGCTGATCTCAAGGTTGGCACACCCTTGGTGTCCGGCGCAACAGTCAAAGCCACAGTTTTGGCACATGGCAAGCACGACAAAGTGCGCATTTTCAAAATGCGTCGTCGTAAGCACTATCAAAAACGCCAAGGGCATCGTCAGCAGTTCACTGAACTGCAGATTGCTTCCATCAACGGATAAGGAGCACTGAAATGGCACAGAAAAAAGGCGGCGGCTCTACGCGTAACGGGCGTGATTCCAACCCCAAAATGCTCGGTGTAAAAGCTTTCGGCGGTGAGCTAATCACTGCTGGCGCGATCATCGTGCGCCAACGTGGTACCAAGTTTCATCCCGGCACCAATGTCGGTTTGGGCAAAGACCACACCTTGTTTGCCTTGGTGGACGGCCACGTGTCGTTCAACATCAAAGGCGCTTTGAACAAGCACATGGTCAACGTCACTCCGGCCTGATCGGTCTTGACGTTCCCCGACAAAGCCCCGACTTGTCGGGGCTTTCGTTTTTAAAGCTCTTTATTAAACTTACCCCATGAAATTTGTAGACGAAGCCTACATCGACATCTCCGCAGGGGATGGCGGAAGTGGTTGCGTCTCGTTTCGGCATGAAAAGTACAAAGAGTTTGGCGGCCCCAATGGTGGCGACGGCGGACGTGGCGGCCATGTGTTCGCCATCGCAGACCCCAACCTCAACACCCTGGTCGACTTCCGCTTTTCCCGCCGCCACGAGGCCAAACGCGGTCAGCATGGTTTGGGCTCCGATATGTTCGGCCATGCGGGCGACGATATCACTCTCAAAATGCCTGTGGGCACCATCATCACGGATGTTGAGACAGGTGACGTGTTGTTCGAGTTACTCACGCCTGGCGAGGTTATCACCATCGCCAAGGGTGGCGACGGTGGTTTTGGCAATATGCGTTTTAAGAGCGCCATCAACCGCGCGCCACGCCAAAAAACACCTGGCTGGCCTGGCGAGAAAAAAGAACTCAAGTTAGAACTCAAAGTGCTGGCCGACGTCGGGCTATTGGGAATGCCCAACGCTGGCAAGTCGACGCTCATCTCCGCCATCTCTAATGCGCGACCCAAGATTGCGGACTATCCCTTCACCACCTTGCACCCCAATCTAGGTGTGGTGCGCGTGGCTCCCGAGCAAAGCTTTGTGGTGGCGGATGTGCCCGGTTTGATCGAGGGGGCCTCGGAAGGTGCAGGCTTGGGTCACCAGTTTTTGCGGCACTTGCAACGCACGCGTTTGTTGCTGCATCTTGTGGACATCGCGCCGTTTGATGATGCGGTCGACCCTGTCGCGCAAGCCAAGGCCATCGTCAACGAACTCAAAAAATACGACAAAGCTTTGTATGACAAACCGCGTTGGTTGGTGTTGAACAAGCTTGATATGGTCGGTGCCGATGCGCGCGCCAAAGTCGTGGCGGACTTCGTCAAGCGCTTCAAATACAAAGGCCCTGTCTACGAAATCTCCGCTCTCACGCGTGAAGGCTGTGAGCATTTGATCAAAGACATTTACAAGCACATCAAAGCGCAGCAGGTGGCAGAGCAGGCCCCTGTGTATATTGATCCTCGCTTTGTCGAGCAAACACCATAAAACCTCTTTAGCCTTTGGGCAGATGACACACGCCAACCGTTTTAGTGACTCCAAAAACTTTTAACATGACTACAGACAACAGCACGATCTTGCAAGATGCACGACGCATCGTGGTCAAGGTCGGCTCTAGTTTGGTGACCAATGAAGGTCGTGGCTTGGACGAACAGGCCATCGGTGAGTGGTGTCGTCAATTGAGCGCTTTGGTGCGCGAGGGTCGCGAGCTCATCATGGTCTCTAGCGGCGCGATTGCGGAAGGGATGAAGCGCTTGGGATGGCAGCAACGTCCCAAAGCCTTGAACGAATTGCAAGCCGCCGCAGCGGTGGGACAGATGGGATTGGCGCAGATGTACGAGACCCAGTTACGCCACAACGGACTTGGCTCGGCACAGGTACTGTTGACGCACGCCGACTTAGCAGACCGCGAGCGTTACCTCAACGCTCGCTCCACCTTGCTCACCTTGCTCAGCCACGGCGTGCTTCCGGTGATCAACGAGAACGACACGGTAGTCAACGACGAAATCAAATTCGGCGACAACGACACCTTGGGCGCCTTGGTCGCCAACTTGGTCGAGGCAGATGCACTCATCATCCTCACCGACCAAAAAGGTCTCTACAGCGCCGATCCTCGTGTGGACCCTAGTGCGACTTTCGTGCACACCGCGCGTGCAGGCGATGCGCAACTCGAGGCCATGGCGGGTGGCGCAGGCTCGAGCATTGGCAAGGGCGGCATGATCACCAAAATCTTGGCGGCCAAACGGGCTGCGGGTTCCGGTGCATCGACCGTCATCGCATGGGGTCGCGAGACCGACGTGCTATTGCGACTTGCTAAAGGCGAAGCAATCGGCACCTTATTAATAGCACCCACCCAAAAACAACAGGCTCGCAAGCAGTGGATGGTCGACCACTTGCAACTGCGTGGTTCTATCACCGTAGACAACGGCGCGGTAGACAAAGTGCGCAAAGAGGGCAAGAGCCTATTGCCTATCGGCATGGTGGCAGTCGAGGGCGAGTTCTCGCGCGGAGAAGTCATCGCCATTTTGGATCCGCAAGGTGTGGAGATCGCGCGCGGCCTCGCCAACTATGCGAGTGCCGAAGCGCGTTTGATTTGTCGCAAGCCTTCAGGTGAGATCGAGACCAACCTTGGCTACATGGCCGAGCCAGAGATGGTGCACCGCGACAACTTGGTGCTGAGTCTTACTCCGTAGGCCTTTGCGCGGTGTTAGGGTCAGGCTCGAATGTGCCGCCCGGTGGCAACTCCATCGTGAATGACATACCAAACTGCTTGGACACCATAAATTCACTGGTAATTGATGTGCCACCATTGCGCGTTTGGCGCGAACGAATATCAAAGCGCGGCAAAAAGCGCGACAACTCGGTGAGCGCCATTTCGTAAACGCCGCGTTTGAACTCCACCACTAAATCGAGCGGCACCCAGTAGTCGTTCCATCGCCAGGCATCGAATTCCGGGTGGTCGGTGGCGCGCAGGTTGAGGTGGTGGTCGGGCACCACCATCTGCAGCAAGAACCATATTTGCTTTTGGCCCTTGTAAAAGCCACGCGCGTCGCGTCGGACATACCGATCTGGCACCTCATAGCGCAACCAGTCGCGGGTACGGGCCACGATACGCACATGCTCCGCAAGGAGTCCCACCTCTTCGTGCAGTTCGCGAAACATCGCCTGCTCGGGCGTCTCGCCGCGGTCGATGCCGCCTTGTGGAAACTGCCAACTGTGGGTGCGGATGCGCTTGCCCCAAAACACCTGATTTTTCTGGTTGAGCAAGATGATGCCGACGTTGGGTCGAAACCCTTCTCGGTCAAGCATAATCAAACCTCAAATTTCTGAATTGCATCCATTATGCACAGTCACGCTGTGTTGACCTCCGGATTCACCCTGATATCGCGCGCATGAAAGCCTCCCAGTTCCTCATCTCTACCCTCAAAGAAGCCCCTGCTGATGCAGAAATTGTGAGCCACCAACTCATGATGCGTGCCGGCCTCATCAAAAAACTCGGTGCTGGCATTTACAACTACATGCCCATGGGTTTGCGGGTGATTCGCAAGGTTGAAGCCATCGTGCGCGAAGAGATGAACAAAGCTGGCGCAGTTGAGCTCACCATGCCCGTGGTGCAACCCGCTGAACTTTGGCAAGAGACTGGTCGCTTTGAAAAAATGGGCCCCGAATTACTGCGCGTCAAAGACCGCCATGGACGCGACTTTGTAGTGCAACCCACCAGCGAAGAAGTCATCACCGACATCGCCCGTCAAGAAATTCGCAGCTACAAGCAGTTGCCTAAAAACTTTTACCAAATCCAAACTAAATTCCGCGACGAACGCCGTCCCCGTTTTGGTTTGATGCGTGGTCGCGAGTTCACCATGAAGGACGCTTACAGCTTCGACCGCGACGTGACGTCGGCCAAGGCCAGCTACCAAGTGATGGCCGATGCTTACCGAAAAATCTTTGACCGCTTCGGCCTGCAGTACCGCGCAGTGGCGGCGGACAGCGGTGCCATTGGTGGTGACTTGAGCGAAGAGTTTCAGGTGATTGCCGCTACTGGCGAAGACGCGATCGTCTACTGCCCGCAGAGCGACTACGCCGCCAACATGGAAAAGGCCGAGGCCATGGCGCCTGCCCATGCGCGCGGTACTGCGACTGCAACGCTTACCCAAACCGCCACTCCCAACAAAAGTACCTGCGAAGACGTAGCTGCGTTACTCAAAGTGCCACTGAGCACCACCGTCAAGTCATTGGTTTTGGCGACAGACACTCTGGACGAAAAAGGCGAGATCGCCAAAACCACGGTTTGGCTTTTGCTAGTGCGCGGCGACCATGACATGAACGAAGTTAAGGTCGGTAAGTTGCCTGGATTTGAAGGCGGCTTTCGCTTCGCAACGCTCACCGAGATTGAATCGCACTTCGGTTGCAAGCCAGGTTACTTAGGCCCTGTACAAATGAAGCTTGCCTTGAAAGTAGTTGCCGATCGCGATGTAGCAGTGATGCGCGATTGGATTTGTGGCGCCAACGAAGTTGACTTCCACTACACGGGCGTCAATTGGGGCCGTGACCTACCTGAGCCCGACTTGGTGGCCGACATTCGTAACGTTGTCGCGGGAGATGCCTCGCCAGACGGCAAAGGCGCATTGGCGATTGAGCGCGGCATAGAAGTGGGCCACGTGTTCTACCTCGGCACCAAATACTCCAAGGCGATGAGCGCCACCTTCTTGGATGAGAACGGCAAGCCGAAATTCATGGAGATGGGCTGCTACGGCATCGGCATCACGCGCTTACCAGCAGCTGCGATTGAGCAAAACCACGACGTCAAAGGCATCATTTGGCCTGACGCGATTGCGCCTTTTACCGTGGTGATTTGCCCGATCGGCATGGACCGCAGTGAGGCGGTGAAAACCGCTGCTGAGAATTTATACCAAGACTTACAAAAATTGGGAGTTGACGTTATCTTGGACGATAGAGGCGAGCGTCCCGGCGCGATGTTCGCCGACTGGGAATTGATCGGCGTTCCGCACCGCGTCACGATTGGCGATCGCGGATTAAAAGAGGGGTTTGTGGAGTACCAGCATCGTCGTGATGCGGAGCCAACGCAAATGGCGTTGGACAAAATCAGCGGGCATTTAATTAGCGCGTTAGGCTAAAGACTGTGTGAAGGGCTTCTTTTTAGAAGCCCTTTTTTATTGCGAGTAATTAGCCAGTAATGACCTTCTGCAACTCACCCGACTCGTACATCTCCATCATGATGTCGGAGCCGCCGACGAATTCACCTTTGATGTAGAGCTGTGGGATGGTCGGCCAGTTGCTGTATTCCTTGATGCCGTTTCGGATTTCAGCATCGTCGAGCACGTTGACGGTGGTGATCGCTTTTGCGTCTACACCGCAAGCTTTGAGCACTTGAATGGCGCGACCGGAAAACCCGCACATAGGAAAGCTGGCATTGCCCTTCATGAACAGCAATACCTCGTTGCCTTTGACCAATTCATCTATGCGTTGTTGCACATCACTCATAACTTTGCTCCCAAACAAAAACCTTATTATTTCACCCTTGGCCACTGTCCGCCCGTACAGCGCAATATGCCCGCAAGATCTTGCCGGCTTTGCACTGAGACAAGCCCTTGGTTTGCGAGCAAGTCTTGCACTGCCTGCGCTTGGTCAAACCCGTGCTCTAGTAGCAACCAAGCTCCGGGTTTGAGGTGACGAACAGCTTGCAACACGATGTCGCGAATGTCGTCCAAGCCGTCTTTGCCTGCCACTAAGGCCGACAGAGGTTCGTGGCGTAGTTGCGATAAATGGGCATCGCCTTCTGCAACATAAGGCGGGTTACTCGCGATCACATCGAACGTTTGACCTACCAGGGGCTCGCACCATCTACCCAAATACGCCACTATTTCTAAGCCAAGGCGTTGGGCGTTGGCGGTCGCCACATCTATCGCGTCGGCGCTGGAATCCACCGCGGTGACTTGCGCGCTGAGCAGGGAGTGCTTCAACGCAAGCGCAATCGCGCCACTGCCAGTGCCTAAGTCTGCGATGCGAGGTCTAGAGGTGTCTGCCACGCAGGATAGCGCCCATTCCACAAGCGTTTCAGTCTCAGGCCTAGGGTCTAGCACCCGCTTGTCAATATGCAACTGCAGTCCAAAAAACTCTTTCACGCCGGTGATGTAGGCAAGGGGCTCGAGGCCGGCTCGTCTCTGCAAAAAATCGAGATAACGTGCCTGCGCCTTGAAGTTCAAAACCTCGTCGCTGTGCGCAAGCAACCATGCTCGGTCGTGCATTGGCAGTTCGCAAGCATGCAAGACCAACATTTGGGCATCGAGGCGGGGTAGCCCAAACTGCTCTTGGCCAAATTGAATGGCTCGCTGAACTGTCAAGGGTGGCAGGGTTTCAATAGACGTCACGCATTCACTTCCAACGCTGCCAACTGCTCTGCCTCGTGCGCGTGTCGAAGTGCTTGCATGGCTTCGCCCAAGTCACCTTCCATGATGGTGTTGAGCTTGTAGAGCGTCAGGTTGATGCGGTGGTCGCTCCAGCGTCCCTGCGGAAAGTTGTAGGTGCGGATGCGGTCGCTGCGATCACCGCTTCCGATTAAGCCTTTACGCAAGGCAGCATCTTTGGCGGCGCGCTCCGAGCGATCTTTCTCTTGTATGCGCGCCGTCAAGACCCTAAGCGCTTGCGCCTTGTTGCTGTGTTGGCTGCGACCGTCTTGGCATTCGGCCACGATGCCCGTGGGCAAGTGGGTGATGCGCACCGCAGAGTCGGTCTTGTTAATGTGCTGGCCGCCTGCACCGCTGGCGCGGTAGGTGTCAATGCGTAAGTCAGAGGGGTTGATCTTGATGGCCTGCGCTTCGTCGGGTTCGGCCAAGACCGCCACCGTGCAGGCACTGGTATGGATCCGCCCTTGTGTTTCGGTGGTAGGCACGCGTTGCACACGATGGCCGCCAGACTCAAATTTGAGTAAGCCATACACCCCATCGCTAGAAGTTCCTGCGTCAATGCGCACCACTACCTCTTTGTAGCCTCCGAGCTCGCTGGCCGACTCGCTCATGACCTCACTACGCCAACCTTGGCGTTCAGCAAACCGCATGTACATACGTAGCAAGTCCGCCGCAAACAATGCGGACTCGTCACCTCCGGTGCCCGCCCGAATTTCTAGAAATACGGGGCGAGCGTCGTCGGGGTCTTTTGGCAAGAGCATGCGTTGCAACTCGGCTTCGAGTTGAGCCAGTTCAGTTTCGGCGTTGGCCACTTCCTCTTGTGCCATCTCGCGCATGTCAGCGTCTGAACCGCTGTCTTGCAACATCTGCTGGGCGGCTTGCAGGTCGGACTCGCGCATTTGGTAACGCGTGAAACGGCTGGCGCTGGCAGTCAGCTCGGTGTGTTCTCGCGACAGCACTAAAAATTGCGACATGTCTTGCATGATGTCTTCACGCGAGAGTAAAAAATCTAGCTCAGACAGCCGTTGTGCAAAGCGCTCTAGCTGAGCGCGTAAGAAGGGTTTCATAGCCGCGAACCCTAACGGTTGTTACGTAAAAAGAAATGCTCAATCGCGTAGCGCGCTTTTTCGCGCGTGTGGGCGTCACCCGTGTGAAGCTCTGCCATTGCGCCGTGCAGCATTTTCTGGGTAAGTCCCTTGGAGAGCGCCTCAATTACAGCCTCGGGCGACTCGCCTTTGGCGAGTAACTTGTGCGCGCGGGCTAGCTCAGCCTCACGCCATGCATTTGCTTGCGCGTTGAGTTCTTGTATCAAGGGCACGTTGCTGCGTTGGTCTAGCCAGTGGGCAAAGCTTTGCACGCCCGCATCGATGATGACTTCTGCCTGAGCCACCGCGGCCTGGCGGCTGGCTTGTCCGGTTTGCACAACCTCAGACAAGTCGTCTACGGTATACAAATAGACGTCAGCGAGCGACTTCACTTCTGGCTCAATATCGCGAGGTACAGCCAGGTCGACCATAAACATTGGGCGGCGCTTGCGCTTGCGCAAAGCGCGCTCCACTGCGCCCAAGCCAATCAAGGGCAACAAGCTGGCAGTGCAACTGACCACGATGTCAAATTCATGCAAACGGTCTGGCAACTCGCTTAAACGTAGTGCAACGCCGCCTAAATGGGTAGCAATTTTTTCGCCACGCTCCAGCGTGCGGTTGGCCACGGCCATGCTGCGCGGGCTTTTGGCCGCGAAGTGGGTGGCGCACAACTCGATCATTTCGCCTGCACCTACAAACAGCACATGGGTCTCGCCCAAGTCCTCAAATAACTGAGAGGCTAAACGCACAGCAGCGGCCGCCATGCTGATCGAATGCGCGCCTATCTCGGTCGAACTGCGAACCTCTTTCGCAACGGCGAACGAGCGCTGGAAGAGTTGGTTGAGGGTGGTGCCCAAAGCGCCGGCGTCGGATGCGGCGCGTACGGCGTCCTTCATCTGACCCAAAATTTGGGGCTCACCCAGCACCATGGAATCTAGCCCACTGGCCACCCTAAACGCATGCCGCGCGGCGTCGTTCTCTTGCAGGGTGTAGGTGTGGGATTTCAACGCATCAGAAGTAACACCACCAGAGCTGGCAAGCCAATCCAGGGTTTGCTGGATTTGCTTTTCGCTGCCAGCGCCGTAAATTTCAGTGCGGTTGCAGGTCGACAAAATAGCGACCTCGCTGTCATGCGACACCGCTTGTCGCAGGCCATCTAAGGTGGCGCCCATTTGTTCGGTCGCAAAAGCAAAACGGCCCCGCAAATCAAGCGGGGCGGTGTTGTGATTGAGGCCTAAAGCCCAGACTGCCATACTCGAATTATAAAATTGTCGCTTATGGGCCTCTTAGACCAATTAATTCACTTTCTTAATTTTTTTGCGCCAGCTTGGGGCGTGGCGTTTTTCTGCGTAGTTTTTGCCCAGTTTGCCGCGCGCCGTTGGCTTCCAGAGTCCCGCTTGGGTTGGCGGCGCCAGTTTAGTGTCAGTGCCCTTTTGGGTTCTGGGGTGATGGTTGCTGGCTTGCTGTTTTGGGGGGTAGACGGAAAGATGGCAACTTATGGGGTCTTGGTCTTGGTGTGCGCAAGCGCGCAGTGGGTCATGTGCCGAGGCTGGTACGAATAGCCCTTACAAAGCCTTACTTCTTGGGCCCTGCGTTAATATGCAGAGTTATCCCGTGCTGACCTCAATATGAATGCTCCCACCCCGCTAAATTTATTGCTAGCAAACCCCACGGAAGCGCCCCGACTGCGCGAAATTCCTTACAACTACACCTCTTTTTCTGACCGTGAAATCGTCATCAGGCTGTTGGGCATCGAAGTTTGGGATTTGCTTTTGCGCCTGCGCCAAGAGCGGCGCACGGGCCGCTCGGCGCGCATGTTGTACGAAGTGTTGGGCGATATTTGGGTGGTACAACGTAATCCCTACTTACAAGACGATCTGCTAGACAACCCTAAGCGTCGCCGCCAATTGGTCGAGGCCTTGCACCACCGCTTAGGCGAAGTGCAAAACCGCCGCTCTAATGAAGACGCAGAGCGTGACGGTTTGGTGGGCCAATTACTAGAGGCCGCGAGCCGCGCAGTGGAGGCATTCAATACCGAGTTCGAGGCGATTGCCAGCTTGCGTAGAAAAACCGCACGCCAACTTAAAAAATACACGGCCAACGACAACATCAAGTTCGATGGCTTGTCGCGCGTGTCCCATGTGACAGACGCGACTGACTGGCGTGTCGAATACCCGTTCGTCGTGCTCACACCAGACACCGAAGTGGAGATGGCGGGCTTGGTCAAAGGCTGTATCGATTTGGGTTTGACCATCGTCCCGCGCGGAGGTGGCACGGGGTACACCGGCGGCGCAGTGCCACTCACATGGAAGAGTGCAGTCATCAACACCGAAAAGCTCGAAGCCATGACCGAGGTCGAGCACATGAAGTTATCTGGGTTAGACAACCCAGTGCCCACGATTTGGACCGAAGCGGGTGTCGTCACCCAGCGTGTGGCGGATGCGGCAGAACGCGCGGGCTTTGTGTTCGCGGTGGACCCCACCTCGGCAGAAGCTTCTTGCATAGGCGGCAATATCGCTATGAACGCAGGCGGTAAAAAAGCGGTGCTCTGGGGCACTGCGTTAGACAACCTCGCTAGCTGGCGCATGGTCACGCCCGACGCGCAGTGGTTGGAGGTGATTCGCGTTGGACACAACCTAGGCAAGATCCATGATGCGGACATTGCCAGTTTTGAGTTACGTTATTTCGAAGCCGACGGCAAAACACCCATTCGCCAAGAGCGTCTAGACATCCCTGGAAAAAGCTTTCGCAAAGAGGGGTTGGGCAAAGACGTTACCGACAAATTTTTAAGTGGCTTGCCTGGCATTCAAAAAGAAGGCTGCGATGGTTTGATCACCAGCGCACGTTGGATCTTGCACCGTATGCCTGTGCATATGCGCACCGTCTGCTTAGAGTTTTTTGGCAATGCCAAAGATGCGGTGCCCAGCATTGTTGAGATCAAAGACTTTATGTTTGCCGAGCACAAGCGCACCAACACCGTGTTGGCTGGCTTGGAGCATCTGGACGACCGTTATCTCAAGGCAGTGGGATACGCCACCAAGAGTAAGCGCGGCGGCCTGCCCAAGATGGTGTTGGTTGGCGATATCGCTGGAGACAACGCTGACGACGTGGCGCGTGCCACATCGGAGGTCGTGCGCTTAGCTAATTCGCGCAGTGGCGAAGGTTTTGTGGCCATCAGTCCCGAAGCGCGCAAGAAATTTTGGCTCGATCGCAAACGCACAGCTGCCATCAGTCGCCACACCAATGCATTCAAGATCAACGAAGACGTTGTCATCCCCTTGCCACGCATGGGTGAGTACACCGACGGTATCGAGCGTTTAAACATTGAGCTTTCTTTGCGTAACAAGCTCGACTTGTGCGACGCGTTGGATGCATTATTTGCCGAAGGCAATTTGCCATTGGGTGCGATGGAGGACGCCAACGATGTTCCCTCGCCAGAGTTGTTGGGCGAGCGCGTGCAACAAGCGCGTGCGGTGTTGGCCGATGTACGTGCCACTTGGCAGCAGTGGCTGGACAACTGCGATGCGCTTTTTTCGCAACTGCAAGACCATAGCTTGCGTGCGAGTTGGAAAACGCAAATCCGCGCTGTGTTGGAGAACGTATTCACAGGCGCGCAGTTCCAGCCTATCTTGGACGAGTGCAATGCGATTCACCAACGCGTTCTCAAAGGACGCGTCTGGATTGCGCTGCACATGCACGCTGGTGACGGCAATGTGCACACCAACATCCCTGTTAATAGCGATAACTATGTGATGCTCCAAACCGCCCACGAGGCCGTGGCCCGCATCATGGTGCTGGCGCGCTCATTGGATGGTGTCATTTCTGGCGAGCACGGCATCGGCATCACCAAGCTTGAATTTTTGACAGACGCAGAGTTACAACCATTTGCCGAGTACAAGAAGAGGGTTGATCCAGAGGGGCGTTTTAACAAAGGTAAATTGTTACGCCACGATGCATCTCAATCTGAAGTGCGTGATGCCAACCTGAGCCAAGCCTACACCCCCAGTTTTGGTTTGATGGGGCACGAGTCACTCATCATGCAGCAGTCAGACATCGGTGCGATTGCCGACAGCGTCAAAGACTGTTTGCGTTGCGGTAAGTGCAAGCCAGTCTGCGCCACCCACGTGCCGCGCGCTAACTTGCTCTACAGTCCGCGCGACAAAATCTTGGCGACCTCTTTGTTGGTCGAGGCCTTCTTGTACGAAGAACAAACCCGCCGCGGTGTGTCTATCAAGCACTGGCAAGAATTTGAAGATGTGGCCGACCACTGCACTGTCTGCCACAAGTGCCTCTCGCCTTGCCCTGTGAAGATTGACTTTGGTGAGGTGTCCATGAACATGCGCAACCTTTTGCGCAAGATGGGTCAAAAAACATTCAGGCCCGGCAACGCAGCAGCGATGTTTATGCTCAACGCTACCAACCCCGAGACCATCAAGTTCGCGCGAAGCGCCATGGTCGATGTGGGCATGAAGGTTCAGCGCTTTGCCAATGATGTGTTGCGCGTGGTCGCGCGCAAGCAAACCAATGCGCCACCTGCTACGGTAGGCACCGCGCCGATCAAGCAGCAGATCATCCACTTCATCAACAAAAAAATGCCGGGCAATCTGCCCAAGAAAACAGCACGTGCTTTGTTGGATATTGAAGATAAAGACTACGTGCCGATCATTCGCAACCCGCAAACTACGACTGCAGATACCGAAGCTGTGTTCTATTTCCCGGGTTGTGGTTCAGAACGATTGTTTAGCCAAGTCGGACTCGCCACCCAAGCCATGCTGTGGCATGCGGGCGTGCAAACTGTTTTGCCACCTGGGTATTTGTGTTGTGGTTATCCGCAGCGCGGCAGCGGGCAGTTTGACAAGGCAGAAAAAATCATCACCGACAACCGTGTGTTGTTCCACCGCGTGGCTAATACGCTGAACTACCTCGACATCAAAACCGTGGTGGTGAGTTGCGGCACGTGTTACGACCAGTTGCAGGGCTACCAGTTCGATAAAATTTTCCCAGGCTGTCGCATCGTCGATATCCATGAGTATTTGTTGGAGAAGGGTATACAACTCAACGCCAGCCAACAGGCGGGCTACTTGTTCCACGACCCCTGCCACAGTCCCATGAAGCAGCAAGACCCGATGAAGACGGTGAAGGCTTTGATGGGCGACCAAATTCTAAAAAGCGAGCGTTGCTGTGGCGAGTCCGGCACCTTGGGCGTGACGCGCCCTGACATTTCGACCCAAGTGCGCTTTCGCAAAGAAGAAGAGTTGCGCGCGGATGAAACGGCCTTGCGCACCATGACGGGCGAAGCGAAGGGTGACTTAAAAATTCTCACGAGCTGCCCGAGTTGCTTGCAAGGGCTGAGTCGCTATGGCAACGATTTGCAAAACGGTTTGCTAGAAGCCGACTACATCGTGGTCGAGATGGCCAACAAAATTTTGGGTAAAGAGTGGATGTCGCAGTATGTGCAGCTTGCTAACGCTGGCGGCATCGAAAGGGTATTGGTCTAAATGGCAGGTCTACAAACTAACACCCCAACACCGGAGGACATCACAGCCCACAGCGCAAGCCGTGTGCTCGAGGTGAAGTTCTCTGATGGTGCGACGTTTCGCATTCCATTTGAGTTAATGCGTGTCCACAGTCCCTCTGCCGAAGTCAAAGGCCATGGGCCTGGCCAAGAGGTCTTGCAAACAGGCAAGCGCAATGTTGGCTTGCTTGACATAGAACCTGTTGGTAACTACGCCATCAAGCCGACCTTCACCGATGGCCACGACAGTGGCTTGTTCACTTGGGAGTATTTGTACTTCTTAGGCTCTGAGCAAGACGGCTTATGGGCTGACTACGAGAAGCGTTTGGCCGCAGCTGGTGTGACGCGCGACACGCCCATGCCAAGCGCTGCTGGCGCTGCAGGCGGCGCATGCAGCAGCCACGGTCACTAAAAAATGAGTTCTACGCACTTCGGCTTTCAGACGGTAAACGCGCAAGACAAATCCAAGCACGTGCGCCGCGTGTTTGATTCAGTTGCTAGCAAATACGACGTGATGAACGACCTGATGTCGTTGGGCTTGCACCGCGTTTGGAAGCACTACACCACGACCGTGGCAGACATTCGTCCTGGATATAAAGTTTTAGACATCGCTGGAGGCACGGGCGATTTGTCTATGGCCTTTGCTAAAAAAGTCGGGCCTACCGGATCTGTAGTGCACACCGACATCAACGAAGCCATGCTGCGCACTGGCCGCGACCGTTTGGTGGACCACGGTTTCAATTTGCCTACCTTGGTGTGCGACGCAGAGAAATTACCTTTTGCCGATAACCATTTCGATGTGGTGAGCGTTGCCTTTGGCCTGCGCAATATGACGCACAAAGATGTGGCCTTGAAAGAAATGTGCCGCGTCCTCAAAACCAACGGTAAGTTGTTAGTGTTGGAGTTTTCAAAAGTCGCCAAGCCCCTGGAAAGACCCTACGATTGGTATTCCTTCAACATATTGCCTAAGCTCGGTCAGTTGGTGGCCGGTGACGATGCGAGTTATCGCTACCTGGCTGAGTCGATTCGTATGCACCCTAGCCAAGCAGAACTCAAACAATTGATGAAGCAGTGTGGCTTTGGCCACGTGGATTTTCACAATATGAGCGCGGGTGTGGTGGCGTTACATGTAGGTATCAAGTGTTGATGCACGCACGTGCAACAAACACCAATAACAAGGAGATGACATGAAAAATTGGATCGCAGTGGTCATGATGGCTATGACATTTGTTTGCGTCCCAGCGAATGCGGCAAAACGTCTTGGTGGTGGCCAGTCGACGGGCCAACAGTCCAACCAAGTTTCGCAGCGCGAAGCGGCTAAGCCAGCAACGCCCAATGCCGCACCGGCAGCAGCGCCTGCTACTTCTGTCGCCCAACCGCAACGCAGACCTTGGGCTGGCATGCTGGGCGGTTTGGCTGCAGGTCTAGGTTTGGCATGGCTCGCGCACTCACTCGGCTTTGGTGCTGAGTTCGGTCAGTTCCTGATGTTTGGTTTGTTGGCCTTGGTCATCATGATGGTGGTGGGTATGTTCATGCGTCGCCGTACAACGCCCGCTCATGACAACAACAGCCCTTATGCATTTGAGGGTACGCACAGAACTGGTGACATACAAACCCCAACGCAATACAACCCCAAGAACGTGGGTAATGATGCATCGGCCCGTCCTAACGACACAGACCCCGCTTACCAACCCGCGACGCCACGTTCTGGCGCCATCATTGGTTCTGCTTTGACGGGAGACCAAACATGGGGCGTGCCTGCAGGTTTTGATACACAAGGCTTTGTGAACGCAGCCAAACAAAATTTCATGTTGCTTCAGAGTGCATGGGACGCCGCCGACATTCCAACACTACGCACCATGATGACCGATACCATGGTTGAGGAAATCAAGACCCAGCTCACTGAGCGCGAGACCACCGCTAGCGGACAACCTAACCAGACCGACGTGGTGATGCTTGAAGCCAAAATGCTTGGCATAGAAGAGCTCCCCACCCACTACATGGCGAGCGTGGAGTTCTCTGGCTTGATTCGTGAAGAACCGTCTTCTGGCCCAACGCCTTTCAGAGAAGTGTGGAACATGTCTAAGCCCAAAGACGGCAGCATGGGCTGGTTAGTCGCGGGCGTTCAAGCACTGCAATAAACAAGGAATAATTGGGGGCTATGGCAACACAGTTCCCCTTTCCTTGGCTGATTGACGAGGCCCAACAACGCGTCATCCTATTTATCAACCATGTGTTGATGCAAGAGCCAGCCGCGCGCGATCGTTTGCAACGCCAAAAAGGTCGCAGCATTCAACTGGTGTGGCGTGATTTTGTTTTTCAATGCGTCTGCACCCCTGCCGGCTTGATGGAGTGGACGCCTTCTAACGAGTCGACTAAGCCCGATTTGATTTTGCGGGTCAATGAGCCTTCACCTTTTGTATTAGCCAAAGCTGTTTTGCAAGGCGATAAGCCACCAATTCGTATTGAGGGCGACGTGCAGTTGGCCGCAGAGATTAATTGGTTGATCGACCATGTTCGATGGGATGTTGAAGAAGACCTCTCTCGCATCATCGGCGATGCCCCTGCCCATATGGTGGCGCAAAACGCTAAGAAGGTGGTCGATGCTTTGCGCAGTTTTGTGCTCAACAAAATGCCTACTAATTCCGCCCCGAAAGAGTCTCTATGACCCGCTTGTTTCGCGGCGTCTACATCGTCTTTATTGTTCTGCGCTATGGGCTAGACGAGTTGGTGCTGACGAGTTTTCAAAGACCTGGTCTGCGCCTGTTGGCGCGCATTGTGTCGATTGGTCGAGATCTCTCTGCACCGCGCGGAGAGCGTTTGCGTGAAGCCTTGGAACACTTGGGCCCCATCTTTGTGAAGTTCGGGCAAGTGCTCTCTACCCGCCGTGATTTGCTGCCCTTTGATATTGCAGACGAGTTGGCGATGCTGCAAGAACGCGTGCCCCCTTTTCCCTCTGAGCAGGCTGTGGCCATCATCGAGCGCGCATTTGCCAAACCCTTGGGTGAGATATTCACTGAGTTCACCCTGCAACCTGTTGCCAGTGCATCGATTGCACAAGTGCACTTTGCAGCTATCGTGGATCGCAACGGCGTGAGACGTGATGTCGCAGTGAAAGTGTTGCGCCCAGGCATGCTCAAAGTCATCAACAAAGACTTGAGCCTTATGCGCATGTTGGCCAACTGGGTGGATCGTTTGTCGGTCGATGGCAAGCGTCTTAAGCCCATAGAAGTTGTGGCCGAGTTCGATAAGTATTTGCACGACGAATTAGATTTGGTGAGAGAAGCTGCTAACGCGACCCAACTACGTCGCAACATGAAAGGTTTAAACCTCGTCTTGATCCCAGAAATGTTTTGGGACTTCTGCCACACCGACGTGATGGTGATGGAGCGGATGAACGGCATCCCTATTAGCCAAGTAGACCGCTTGCGTGAAGCGGGTGTCGATATTCCAAAACTTGCGCGCGATGGGGTTACTATTTTTTTTACCCAAGTATTTCGCGATGGGTTTTTCCATGCGGACATGCACCCAGGCAACATCCAAGTCAGCGTAGACCCTGCAACATTTGGGCTTTACGTATCGCTCGACTTCGGCATTGTGGGCACACTCACTGAGTCAGACAAAGAATACTTGGCGCAAAATTTTGCCGCCTTCTTTAGGCGTGACTACAAGCGGGTGGCAGAGTTGCATGTGGAGTCTGGCTGGGTGCCAGCAGACACGCGTATTGATGAACTCGAGTCTGCCGTTCGCGCTGTGTGTGAGCCTTACTTTGACCGTCCGTTAAAAGAAATTTCTTTAGGCTTGGTGCTGATGCGTTTGTTTCAAACTTCGCGTCGCTTCAATGTCGAGATACAGCCCCAACTGGTGTTGTTGCAAAAGACCTTGCTCAATATTGAAGGCTTGGGACGTCAACTCGATCCCGACTTGGATTTATGGAGTACAGCCAAGCCCTTCTTAGAAAAGTGGATGCTCGACCAAGTCGGGCCTAAAAAGCTTTGGCAACAACTCAAAGACGAGGCACCACGTTATGCCAAACTTTTACCTGAGTTGCCGCGCTTGGTGCATGACTTTTTGAAGCACCGCCAATACAATAACAACGCGTCGCTTGACGCATTGATCGAATCACAGCGCCAAACCAACCGACTGTTGCAACGCCTGATCTGGGCGGGTATTGGTTTTATCGGAGGTTTGGCTGTTATGCAATTGTTTACCCATCTTCATTAACCTATGCTGCTCGCACTCGTTTTTGTTTATTTGCTCATCACTATCGCCATTGGGTTGTTGGCCGCCAAGAAGGTGCACAACTCGGCTGACTTCGCTATAGCAGGTCGCAATCTTCCATTGGCGATGATCGTCACCACCACATTTGCGACGTGGTTTGGCTCTGAAACAGTTTTGGGTATTCCCGCCAAGTTCGTCAATGGCGGATTGCAAGGCGTCGTGGAAGACCCGTTTGGCGCAGGATTTTGTTTGATCTTTGTGGGGCTGTTCTTTGCGGGCAAGCTCTACAAAATGACGCTCTTGACCATCAGCGACTACTACCGCGAGCGCTACGGTCGCGTGGTGGAAGTTGCTTGCTCACTCATCATCATGCTGAGTTATTTGGGATGGGTCTCTGCACAAGTTACCGCATTGGGGCTGGTGTTTAACGTGCTCTCTGGTGGAGCGATCAGCGTGCCTTGGGGCATGGTGATCGGAGTCGTCTCTATCTTGGCTTACACCTTGTTTGGCGGGATGTGGTCGGTCGCTATCACCGACTTTATCCAAATGATTATCTTGGTGGTGGGCTTGTCGGTGTTGGCGGTATTCGCAGCAGACCAAGCGGGCGGCGCAGACAA
>Ga0209444_10000728_pt1 | contig 18344 bp, 16 predicted proteins | sample LauGreFaBDMM15DN_2_FD_188215 | JGI IMG/M metagenome (GOLD analysis project Ga0209444, IMG submission 188215) | Freshwater lake microbial communities from Lake Michigan, USA - Fa13.BD.MM15.DN (SPAdes) (version 2) | ecosystem: Environmental > Aquatic > Freshwater > Lake | place: Lake Michigan...
GGTGTTTGCGACACGGTTACTCACCAAAACATGGCGCCCATCGCCCAACGCGCGAAATGCATGGGCACCCTCACCTGTTGTAATTTTTTTAACCAATTTGGGCTGGGGTCCTGACACATCAAAAACCTCTACGCCGTCTGAGCCTGTAAGACCAACCAGCAAGTATTTGTCATCAGCAGTGCCGAAGACATCGGCTGGCATCTCACCAGTTTTGAAACGCCACTTGATGGTTTGGGTAGCTAAGTCGACCGCCACCAATTCGTTGCTGTCTTGCATGGTGGCATAGGCGATGGTGCTTTTAGTGTCTATCCAAATATGGCTGGGTGTTTTGCCTGAAGGGATGCGCTTGGCCAAAGACAAATCGGCTCCATCCCATCGATAAATGTCAATATGGTTCAAGCGGTTGGCAACTGTCACGAACCACTTCATATCTGGCGAAAACCGCAACTGATAAGGATCGATCGTTTTACGCACAACACGCTGCACTTTTGCTGTTCGCGGATCGATAAAAGTCAACGAATCACCGCCCGCATTAGCCACAATCACTGATTTTTCATCAGGCGTCAAATATAAATGGTGAGGCTCTTTGCCTGTTGGAATATTTTGCGTAACAGTCCAAGTTAGCGGGTCGATTACGCTAACGTTTGCGTCTTGCGAATTAAGAACAAAAATAGGATTGGCTGCAACAGCCTGCCATCCATAAAAAACAAGAACAAATGCAAGAGTCAGTTTGGTAAGTGATTGCAACAAAATATGTCCTAAAAATACTTGCCCTGAGTGTAACGAACCAGTGGTGCGCTAAGTCTCAGAACAGACAAAACGCTGACCTATGTCACAGTGTTTTTGGCAGACAAGGCCTGAAGTTCATCAGGCGTAATCCAGCGCCATTGACCAGGCGCTAAATCTTGCGGCAAAGGCATGGCGCCAATTTGGGAACGGTGCAAACCCACCACAGCGTTTCCGACCGCTATCAACATGCGCTTGACTTGGTGGTACTTACCTTCCGTCAAAGTCAAACGCATATGGTTTTGAGAAGCTGCCATGCAGTCTGCGGCTTTAACAGGTTTGGGGGAGTCATCCAACACCACACCTTCCAGCAATCGCTGCACTTGCTTATCGGTAATCGGCTCAGCAGTGGTTACTTCGTACACCTTAGCAACATGGTGACGCGGCGAACTCATTCGGTGAATCAATGGACCGTCGTCAGTGAGCACCAACATGCCAGTGGTGTCTTGGTCTAGTCGCCCCACCGCTTGCACCCCTTGCACCGCACTCTTTTGTGGCCGTTGGCGCAAAGGCGCAGGCAACAAGGCGTAGAGGCTTGGCCATGCCGATGGTTTGTGTGAACACTCATAACCCGCTGGTTTGTGCAACAACACATAGGCTTTTGCGTGATACGGCCACAGCACACCTTGCACACTAAATGGCATGGCCTCTTGCACTGGCACGTCATAAGTGGCGTCATCACACGTCGCCAACCCACACCCAAGGTCTACCTGCACATAGCCCTGCTGCACTAGCCCCGCACAAATACGCCGTGTGCCAAAGCCTTGTGAATAGAGGATGTCTTGCAACTGCATAAGGGTGAATCCTAATGCGAGTCTCCTAGGTGAAAACTAGTGCTGCCATGTGGCCAACACTTCCTACAATGATTTGGTAACCTATTTTTTCTTAAAGATTGCCTAAACCATGACCTGGACCAAATGCTTTCAAACACTACTAGTGCCGCTGTTGTTATCAGCGTTGTGCGGAACTTCCTCAGCGCAAGTAACAAGCAGTGGGAGCAATACCCCTATAAAAATCATCGTGCCTTTCACGCCGGGTACTGGCATGGACACCATTGCACGTACCATTCAACCGCGTCTAGCAGAACGCACAGGTCAAACGGTTTTGGTGCAAAACATGCCAGGTGCTAGTGGAAATATTGGTGCAGACTTTGTAGCGAAATCTGCCCCCGATGGGACCACCTTGCTAATGGGCGCCAACACCATGTTGATTGCGTCGCAACTCTACAAAAACACACCTTTCAACCCCATCAAAGATTTTGCTCCGGTATCGATGTCAGCCTACGGCACCTTGATGTTGGTGGCACACCCTAAAACAGACATCAAGTCCGTCAAAGATTTAGTCCGTGTAGCCACTTCCAAACCAGGATTCTTCACATTTGGCTCCCCCGGTGTGGGCACGCCCCACCATATGGCGATGGAGTTGCTCAAACTCGAAACCAAAACCTTTATGTTGCATGTGCCTTATCGTGGCACTGCGGGGTATACGCAAGATTTGTTAGCCGGCGAATTGATGGTGGGATTTTTGCCCGTGCATGTAGCGCAAGGTTTTGTGAAGTCTGGCAAGCTCAATGCCTTAGCAGTGGGTAGCACCAAGCGCCATCCAGTTGCCGCTGACGTTCCTACATTTTTAGAACTTGGCTACAAAGATATTGACGTGGACCTCTGGTACGCCTTTTTCGTCCCCACAAAAACTCCAGCCGCGACAGTTTCTAAATTGCATGCGGACTTGAGCGCCATCATTGTGCAACCTACCGTTAAAGAAATTTTGGGTAAAGCAGGTTTAGATGCTAGTGCGTCAACGCCAGAAGAACTTGCATCTATCTTGGCGAAAGACTACCCGCGATGGGGCCGAGTGATACAACTCAAGGGTATCTCTGGCGAGTGATGCGTCACGTGCATCCCGTCTACATAGATGTAGCGGCACGAACAATAGCTGCTGCATCCACCTTGAAATAATTACGCAATGCGGCGCGCGTATCGCTGCGACCGAATCCATCTGTGCCCAGCGTTTTATAGCGTCTACCATCAGGAATAAAAGCCCTCACGCTTTCAGTTACTGCGCACACGTAGTCTGAGGCAGCCAACACAGACCCTTGGCTTTGCGACAACAACGCAGTTAAGTGCGCAACGGTTTTTGCATCTTCGTCAGTACATGCACGACCATCGCGGACTAATTCACTCCAACTGGTTACGCTGATCACTTCGACGTCAAAGCCTTGCGCCACCAATAGCTTGGCTGCAGTGAGAACTTCTAACAAGATGGCTCCGGAACCCATCAGTGTCACGTGTTTTTTTGAATCGCCATTTTCAGAAGTGAAGTTAGCAAAGCGATACGCCCCGCGCAAAATACCACCGGCGTTTTCTAGAGAGATGTTTGCATTCGCATAGTTCTCGTTCATCAGGGTAACGTAATAAAAAACATCTATCTGCTGTTCCACCATCTCGCGCATTCCCGCATCCAAAATGATAGCCAACTCTCCAGCAAAAGCGGGGTCGTACGCTTTGCAATTGGGAATGGTTGCCGCCACCAAATGGCTGCTGCCATCTTGGTGCTGCAGGCCTTCGCCACTCAAAGTTGTTCTGCCAGATGTTGCCCCCAACAAAAAGCCTCTGGCGCGTTGATCAGCAGCAGCCCAAATGGCATCACCCACTCGCTGAAAACCAAACATCGAGTAATAGATATAAAAAGGCAGCATGGCAAAACCGTGCACGCTGTAACTCGTAGCAGCAGCAGTCCAACTTGCAAGCGCTCCAGCTTCGCTGATGCCCTCTTCCAAAATTTGGCCGTCGAGTGCTTCCCGATAACTCAACACAGAACCAATATCTTCTGGCGCGTAGTGCTGGCCCACGCTGCTGTAAATACCCACCTGTTTAAACAAGTTGGCCATTCCAAAAGTGCGCGCCTCGTCAGCCACGATAGGAACCAAGCGCCGACCCAACACAGGGTCTTTCAACAAATTGCCCAACATGCGCACAAACGCCATGGTGGTGCTCATCTCTTTACCGTCCGCTGCGATTGCAAACTGGGCATAACTTTCTAACGCGGGTACAGGCAGAGTAGCGCAGTGCGTTTCGCGTTTGGGCATGCTGCCACCCAAGCCTTGGCGATGTTTCAGCAGATAAGACATCTCCGCACTGTCTGGCGCAGGCTTGTAAAACGCTAAGCCTTTTGCTTGTTCATCCGTAAGTGGTAAATCGAAACGATTGCGGTATTCAATCAAGTCTTGTTCATCAAATTTTTTCTGGCTATGCGTTGTCATCTTGCCTTGACCCGCACTGCCCATACCGAAACCTTTTTTAGTATGCGCCAATATAACAACGGGTTGTCCCTCATGAGCACGCGCAGCGGCATAAGCGGCAAAAATTTTCACTACATCATGACCACCGCGTTTTAAACGATCGATTTGCTCGTCGGTCATGCCTTGGGCCAAGCGTTTTAAGTCTTCGTTTTGCCCAAAGAAGTTGTCGCGGTTGTAACGTCCGTTCTTAGCGGCAAATGTCTGCATCTGCCCGTCCACGGTTTGGGCAAATGCTTTTAATAAGGCACCCGTGCTATCACGCGCAAACAAGCCGTCCCAGTCGCTGCCCCACACCAATTTAATGACCTTCCAGCCAGCGCCTGAAAATAATTTCTCTAGCTCATCGATGATGCGTCCATTGCCTCGTACCGGACCGTCTAAGCGTTGCAAATTGCAATTCACTACCCATACCAAATTGTCTAGTCGTTCGCGTGCCGCCAAGGTCAAAGCGCTCATGCTCTCGGGTTCATCCATCTCACCGTCACCAAAGACACCCCAGACCTTGCGGCCTTCGCACTGCAACAAATTGCGGTGTGTCAAATAACGCATAAAACGTGCGTGGTAAATCGAACTGATGGGCCCCAGCCCCATAGACCCCGTGGGAAACTGCCAAAAATCGGGCATCAACCAAGGATGCGGATAACTCGACAGCCCACGGGCACCGACTTTTTGTGCATTAATTTCTTGCCGGTAGTGCAACAAGTCTTCTTCAGTCAAACGTCCTTCTAAAAATGCGCGCGCATAGACACCCGGGGCACTATGCGGCTGAAAAAATACCAAATCTCCACCTTGTTCTGGCGTGCGCGCTTGAAAGAAATGGTGAAACCCTGTTTCAAACAAATCTGCCACGCTGGCATAACTTGCAATATGCCCTCCCAACTCGCCATAGGCTTGGTTAGCGCGCACCACCATAGCCAATGCATTCCAACGCATGATGGATGTCAGGCGTTCTTCAATTTGAATATCACCAGGAAACTCCGGCTGGTCATCAACTGAAATGGAGTTAGCGTAAGGCGTGTTGAGATCGGGCAGCCAGCCTGTCCTGTGTTGCCGCGCCACAGCAGTCAGGCTATTTAAGATTTGATTGACCCGTTCAGGCCCCTCGTTAGCTAACAGAGACAGCAATGCTTCTCGCCATTCCGCGGTTTCTTCAGGATTGGTGTCTTGGGCCCATTGGGCGAGGTCAAATGGTGAGTTCATAGTCGGAACTTTAGAATTAATTTTTCCAAAATACGCACAAAAAGTCAAAAAGATCTAGGCAGACCCAGCACGTGTTCAGCCACATAAGAATAAATCAAATTAGTTGAAATCGGTGCCACTTGGTACAAGCGCGTTTCACGAAATTTTCGTTCGACGTCGTATTCACAGGCAAAACCAAAACCACCGTGTGTTTGAAGGCAAACATTTGCGGCTTCCCATGAAGCCTTCGCTGCAAGGTATTTCGCCATATTGGACTCTGCACCACAGGGCTGCCCCGCATCAAACAAGGCACAAGCTTTGAATCGCATGAGGTTTGCCGCCTCGGTTTCAATATAACTGTCTGCAATCGGAAATTGCACGCCTTGGTTTTGACCAATAGGGCGACCAAAAACTTCACGGCTCGCAGCATATTTTCTTGCACGATCAATGAACCAATAGGCATCTCCTATGCACTCTGCAGCAATAAGCGTGCGTTCTGCATTGAGGCCATCCAAAATGTAACGAAAGCCTTGCCCTTCCTCACCAATTAAGTTTTCGGCAGGTATCTCCAAGTTATCAAAAAACACCTCGTTGGTTTCATGGTTCACCATATTACGGATTGGCTTGACTGTCATTCCGCCAACCATAGCTTGCTTGATGTCAACAATAAAAACCGACATGCCTTCGCTTTTACGTTTGACTTGTGCCAAAGGTGTGGTGCGGGCTAACAAAATCATTAAATCTGAATGTTGGATGCGTGAGATCCAAACCTTCTGACCATTGACGACATAGCGGTCGCCTTTTTTAACCGCAGTGGTTTTGAGTTGTGTGGTGTCAGTGCCAGTCGTTGGTTCTGTGACCGCCATAGACTGCAACCTGCACGTACCAGCAGCGATTTGGGGCAAATACAACTCTTTTTGTGCTTGTGATCCGTGTCGTAACAAAGTGCCCATGTTGTACATCTGTCCGTGGCAAGAACCCGCATTACCACCAGCGAAATTAATCTCTTCCATGATCACAGAGGCCTCAGCCAAGCCAAGACCAGAGCCACCAAATTCAGTGGGTATCAATGCCGCCAACCAACCCGCCTTAGTCAAAGTCTCAACAAAGGCTTCAGGATATGCACGCTCTTCATCTACCTTTTGCCAATAGCTTGAATCAAACTGCGCGCACATCTGTCGTAATGCGTCGCGTAATTCTTGGTGGTTGTCTGGATTTGGGATTTGGGTTTTCATGGATTCGATAAAAATTAAACTAAGACAGCAGTTGCCTGCATCGTCAACCAGCCCTCGTGGTCTTGCGCTGAAAGGGCAATTGTGTTGCCATCATCTTGCGGCTCGCCAGAGACACGCAGAATACGACCCTCTGCACATTCAAAAGTTGGCCGCAAAGCCTTGAATTCAAATGATTGCATCTTGCGATCGGTATTTCGCCTTACCAAGTCCACCAGCAGGGTTGCAATAAGCGGGCCGTGCACGATAAGCCCTGGATAACCTTCTTCTTCGGTGACATAACTACGGTCGTAATGAATACGATGCCCATTAAAAGTAAGCGCTGAATAACGGAATAACAAAACTGAATCAGGCACCACATCACGGTGCCATTGGACCTTTTGTGGCGCATGCATTGGAGGTGGAGCCTTTTCACCCTTTGTTGCAGCAGGTCGATATACGATGTCGTGTTCTTCGCTGACACACAAACCTAACGTGTTATGTATCTCGTGCTTCACCACCACAAATAATAAATCCCCTGTTCGCCCGGCTTTGTGGGTCACCGAAGTAATGGTCGAAATACGTTTAACAACGTCGCCCACTTTCAAGGGGGCATACCATTGCAAGCGTCCACCTGCCCACATTCTTCTAGGCAATGGCACTGGAGGCAAAAATCCACCCCGCTTTGCATGACCATCAGCGCCTATTTCGCTTTGGGCGTGGTGTGGCAAAAAATACAACCAGTGCCATAACGGCGGTAACTTGGTTCCAATAACAGGAGCTGAATCATTGCGGTCTAAAGTAGCACTGAGCGCTCGCACTGGTGCGGCGGTTATTTCGTCTTGTAAAGATTCAGTATGTCCCTGCCATGTTTGTAAATGCGCCAAGGTTTGTGGGTCTATCGCAGAACTTTGCATAACTCAGTCTGCAGAAACACCTGCCTTGCGAATAACAGGTCCCCACTTGTTGATTTCCAACTTCAAGTGCTCTTGCAAACCCGAAGCAGTAATTTTGTTGGTGCCAGGTATGTCCGAGCTCAAATCAGTTAATCGTTGCTTGATACCTGCGTCAGATAACGCGACGCGCAATGCGGTATTGATTTTTTTCAACACAGGCGCTGGTGTGCCTTTAGGCGCATACATGCCATGCCAGACTTTGACCTCGAATCCTTTTAATCCTTGCTCATCAAGCGTTGGAAGATTGGGTAAAGCAGCTAAACGCTTCAGCGTTGTAACTCCAAATACTTTCAGACGTCCGTCTTTGATCATTGGCATAGTTTGCGTGGTTTGGTCGCACAAAATATCCACCTGTCCGCCTAACAAATCGTTCATAGCAGGGCCAGTACCTTTGTAAGGAATAGTAGTGATATTGACGCCAATAGACGATTTAAATAGCAAACCACACAAATTGGATACCGCGCCTAAACCAGCATCCGCCATAGAAACTTTGTCTTGATTGGCTTTGATATAGGCAATCAGTTCTTGTAAATTATTGGCCGGAAAATCTTTACGCGCCACCAAAGTCATAGGCACGTCAAGCACTTGGCCAATGTATTCAAAATCAGTCAAAGGGTCATAACTCAGCTTGTTATAGAGCGCCGGAGCAGTAGCCATACCCATATGGTGCAAAAAGATGGTGTAACCATTAGGTGCCGCTCGGGCTACTTTGCTGGCTCCAATCGTTCCCCCAGCGCCATTGACGTTTTCTACTAACACCGTTTGCCCCAAAGACTGCCCCATGGGGATTGCAAGCATGCGCGCCACAACGTCGGTAGGTCCACCGGCAGCGAAAGGCACTATCAAAGTAATAGCTTTGTTGGGATAAGGCTCAGGAGGCTTGGCAAAGCCCACACAGCAGTAAGCCAGTAGCATTGAACCTAAGATTTTCGTCAGCATTTTCATGGCAATCCTTTTACATTTAAAAAAACAAGACAATACTATTTTCAAAAAAAACGCACCTTTTGTCACTTCTTGTTTACCCACCCCGCCACCTATTTACACCCATCATCCATGGATAACAGCACAAAAATCGGCAAACCCTTAGATGGATTGTTAGTCATTGCCCTAGAACAGGCGGTTGCAGCCCCCTTTTGCACCAGCAGATTGGCTGATGCAGGTGCACGCGTCATCAAAATCGAGCGTCCTGAAGGTGACTTTGCCAGAGGCTATGACAAGGCTGTCTTTGGTGAGTCTTCCTATTTTGTGTGGATAAACCGTGGCAAAGAATCCCTTGCGCTTGATTTACGCGAAAAGTCTGCGCGAGAACAAGTCGCCAAGCTGTTAGAGACTGCTGATGTATTCATTCAAAATTTCGCGCCTGGCGCAGCTGATCGCATGGGTTTTGGCTCCACAACATTGCGCGAACGGCATCCTCGACTGATAACTTGCGACATTTCTGGTTATGGCGCAAGTGGCCCACTACACGAACTCAAGGCCTACGACTTATTGGTACAAGCAGAAAGCGGCTTAGTCGCTGTCAGTGGGGCACCGGGGCCCTGGGGTCGGATTGGCGTGTCTATCTGCGACATCACTGCAGGCATGAACGCGCTTATAGGTATACAGCAAGCATTGCTCCAACGCGAACGTACTGGGGTGGGTAGCAGAGTCGAAGTGTCTTTGTTCGATTCTGCAGCTGACTTAATGGCAGTGCCCTATTTGCAAGCGCGCTACGGTGCAGGCGCACCTGAACGAGTTGGCCTGAAACACCCCAGCATTGCACCTTATGGTGCTTTTACGTGTTCGGATGAACGTGAGATTGTTCTATCGATTCAAAATGAACGTGAATGGGGTCAGTTTTGCCAATCTTTTTTAAATCAAGCTGATCTAGCAACAGACGCGCGCTTCAATAACAATGCGAATCGGGTGCGCAACCGCCAAGAGTTAGATGGATTGATTCAAAAAATGTTCAGCCAACTTAACTATGCAGACGCTATTGAAAGACTCAACCACGGACAAACTGCTTTTGGCTCCATCAATTCCGTGTCTGATTTGATCGCACATCCACAACTACGCACCCGCAGCATGACCATTCGTGGGCAAACAGCTGAAGTGCCTGCTCCCCCCTATGTGGTGGAGTGGGAAGACAAAACCTTTAAAACTATTCCAGACATTGGTGCAAATGCAATCCCTGATCGGCATTGATTTAGGCGGCACCAAAATAGAAATAGCGGTCGTCGACCCTATTGAAGGTGTTACCCATAAAGACAGAGTGCCGACTCCGCAGAATTCCTACACTGCAATATTGGATGCTATCTGTTCCTTGGTAGATAAAACACTTGAACAGCAAAATCTAGAACGACCTCACGCAATTGGAATTGGAATTCCAGGGTGCTTAGACCCCGCCACGAAATTAGTACGCGGGTCCAACACAGTAGTCACGAATGGAAAACCTTTGCAACAAGATTTGCAACAGCGCCTTGGCTGTCCAGTCCATCTGCAAAACGATGCCAACTGCCTAGCGGTAAGCGAGGCAGTGGACGGCGCCGCAAAAGGTTGTTCGGTAGTTTTTGCAGTCATTATTGGCACAGGGTGTGGAGGCGGTATTGCCATAAATGGCAATGCATGGACAGGTAAAAACGGTATTGCAGGTGAATGGGGTCACAACCCACTGCCCTGGCCTAGCGCAGAAGAAATGCAAGTAGCACCCTGCTGGTGTGGGCAAGTAGGTTGTCAAGAAACTTGGATCAGCGGCACTGCATTCGCCCTTGACCATGCACGGCATACTGGCGAACAGTTCAAAGCCGAGCAAATTATTGACTGCATGCGCGCAGGTGATATAAAAGCCAAAAGGAGTTTTGACAGATATGTCAACCGCTTAGCGCGTGCACTTGCCAGTGTGATGAATGTGCTGGACCCTGATTGCATTGTTCTAGGTGGCGGAATGAGCAATGTCGATGAAATTTATCAGGCACTGCCAATTGAAATCATTCGCTATACATTTACCAAGCCTATTACAACGCCAGTTTTAAAAGCGATGCACGGGGACTCTTCTGGGGTGCGTGGTGCAGCATGGTTAACAAAACAAAATTGAATATGTCTTCTAAGCTACCAGCCATCACACTTCTTGATTCCATTGCCCTGATCGATTCATCCAACGCTGGCACTATCGTTGTCACAGGCTCACATGGTGGACGCTCTGCCGCAGGGTTTGTGGTCGATGTCAGTGAAAAGCCATTAGCGGTCTTTTTTAATGACGCCGGAGGCGGCAAAGACAATGCGGGCAAAGTTGGCCTTGACATGCTGCAAGCCATCGGAGTAGCGGCTGCTTGTTACTCACATATGTCCGCGCGTATCGGGGATGCACAAGATGGCTTAGACCACGGAATATTGACGGATATGAATGACTTGGCAAAGCTGGTAGGGATTAAAAAAGATATGCAGGTTTTACAGGCCGTTGATTGCTTTATATTGCAAATTACTGATAGTTAGCTTTTACAAAATATTTAACGATTTGGCGGCGCAATAGAAGCGCCTTGAATCTTATGGCGCTCCAAGGCATGCTGAACAAATCCGCTCGCCTTCATATCTTCGACAAAAGTTCGTAGAAATTTCTCGGCATCGGTACCCCGTTTTTTGGGAACACCCACAGCTTGAGAAATCACCATAAAGCTACCCGGCAACAAACGCAGATCAGGAAAACGTTTGGCATCTAACTCGAGTTGCTGCTTGACGCCTGCAGCCACATCATGCTTTTCAGCTAAAAACATATCCACCACCGTGGGCGAAGTGGGACTTCGCACTAACTTGGCTTGTTTTATCTCTCTAGTAAGAAATAAATCATAGGCACTGCCTTTGCCTACGACTATCGAGTGCTCAGTTCGGTCTACTTCTTCATTGCGTTGCAAAGGAGAATTTTTATGTACCAAATAACTGCCTTCTATCAACACATAAGGTGCCGTGAAAGCGATGGCATCTGCGCGCATAGGATCGACCGCAAAAAAGCCTATGTCGACTTCTTCAGTCGATAGAGCTTCGACAGATTTACCCGCTGCATCAAACACCACATATTCCACCGGCACGCCTAAGCGCTTAGCAAGTTCAGCTGCTAAGTCGACCGACACACCCACTGGCTTTTGGGTAGCAGCAACGAGCTTAGCCAATATGGGGTTTCCGACGTTGATGCCAGCGCGAAGTTTTCCTGTGGGTGCAAAGCTTTGGATCATGGTCTTGTTGCTATTTACTTTCTGACTGCTTTGTAGTGAACGCGTTAGTTTAAAGAACGCATTATGAAATTAGCCTCAAAGCCAATGGAGCATGTAGCGAAAACACCAATGCCTTTAGGCTTAATCGTGTTTTCACCATAAGGATAACCCTATATCCAAGCAATCAATAAATTATCTTGCTGTAAAAACCAGGAGAAATTTCATATCAAACAGGGTTGCACCCCTTGCCCTTTTGATAAATGCTTGTTACTTTACGCACAGGCTTGCCAACACGGCATAGTCGTTAGACATAGGAGATATAAACCATGTTAAAAAACATCATCAGCGGCTTACTCGTGGCCACTATGGCCATAGCCGGATCGGCCATTGCACAAAGCAAACAAATAAAAATCGGCGTAATTTTTGATATGTCCGGTGCACTTGCCGCTGGCGGCTCGAACGCAAGCTACCTGGGTACCAAATATGCGATTGACATCATCAATGAGCGTGGTGGTGTTGAGGGCTACAAGATTGTTCCCATCTATGTAGATGCACAAAGTAAAACCGAAGTTGCCATCAATGAGACTGAGCGCCTTGTCAATCAAGAGAAGGTCGATGTCGTCATGGGCGTTTTCTCATCTGCGCAGTGCGTTCCTATGGCGCAACGATTGGACCAGGCCAAGAAATTTATGTGGGCTAATGTTTGCGTTTCATCTGCAGTTTTTAAAGATAAGAATTTGAAATATATTTTTAGAGGGCAAGTCCATTCTGACCAAATGGGTGAGGCTTCCTGCAAATTCTTGGCAGAAAACTCAAAATCAAAATTCGGTAAAGAGATTGGTGATTTGAAGGTTGCAATCATTTATGAAGACGGCCCCTACGGAGCTGGCGTAGCCATGGGCAACGAGGTGAATTGCAAGCAATTAGGCATGCAAATCACTTTGAAAGAAGGATACGCAGCAACTGCACCAGATTTGTCTGCACTTGTAACCAAACTTCGCCGCGCGCGACCTGATGCAATTCTTCATACAGGCTACAACCCCGACATCACCTTATTCTTAAGACAATCAAAAGAGCAAGGCTTGAAGTGGGGTGCGCTTATTGGTCACGGTGCTGGGTATGGTCAATTTGACAAACTATTTGCAACATTCAAAGAAGATGCAAATTACATCTACAACGTTGACCCTGTAGCCGCACAATTGATCGACCCCAAAGCTCTAAAACCAGGTTTAGGCGCTGTAACGTCGGAAATGATCAAGCGTTATAAAGCAGAAATCAAAGCGGATGAAATCCCTCCCCATGTTTCAATGGGCTTCAACCAAACTTGGATTTTCTTGACTGACGTTCTGCCTCGCGCAATTAAAAAGTATGGTGGCATTGACTCGGAAGCGCTAAGAAAGTCTGCGCTTGATACTGACATCCCAGAAGGAGGAACAATTCAAGGCTATGGAGTTAAGTTTGTTCCACCTGGTCAGTCTATGTCTGGTCAGAACGAGAGATCTACACCTGTTGTCCATCAGTACATCAACAACGACACCTTTGTTGTGTGGCCCAACGCCATTAAATCTAAAGATGCTGTTTTGCCCTTGCCAAAGGGCCATTCCTACGCCAACTGATGTTGGTCGTTGAAGATCTAACTAAGAAGTTTGGTGGTTTCACCGCCGTGAATGGCATCTCTTTTGAGGTCAAACGGGGTGAAATCGTTGGACTGATTGGTCCTAATGGGTCTGGGAAAAGCACCACATTCAATGTACTTGCGGGACTTTTCGCGCCAACATCTGGTACGGTGTCTTTTGATGGTCAATCCGTGGGAGGTTTGCCTCCCTATCAAATTTGTCAGCGTGGATTAGCCAGAACTTTTCAAATTCCACGTCCCTTTCGCAAATTATCTATTCTTGAAAATGCAACTCTGGCGGCCTATTACGGCGCAAGCCAACCTATCACGCGCGGCGAAGCCCTCAGACGCGCAGAAGATGCGCTCACGCTGATTGACTTGTCGCGCGATCCTTCTACCAAGGTGGATGGGCTGGGTGCTGCTGGGTTGAAGAAACTAGAAATGGCAAGAGCACTTGCAACACAACCCACATTACTGCTTGCAGATGAAAGCTTAGGCGGCTTGGACGAAGCGGAGATGGAACAAGCCGCACAAATGCTCAAACGTATTCGCGATGAACGTGGCATTACTATCGTATGGGTAGAACACATCATGGGTGTTCTGATGAAAGTCATAGACCGCTGTCTAGTACTTGACCATGGGGAATTAATTGCACAAGGAACTCCATCTGAAGTAGCGCACAACCCACGCGTTGTAGAGGTTTATCTTGGCACCGACGCACTTAGTTTGCAACAACAAGTGGGGCGAGAAGCCTCTACTGACATAACTTGATGCTTGAGTTAAAAAATATCAACGCTGGATACGGCACGTTTCAAGCTTTGTTTGATGTCTCTTTGAGCATACAAGCCGGGGAAGCAGTTGCTGTCATTGGTCCTAATGGCGCTGGAAAAACCACACTACTGCGCGTTATTTCGCGGTTAATTGAAGCATCTGCAGGCGACATGTATATGGAGGGAAGCTCCTATCGCGATTTACCCTCTCATGAAGTGGTTGGCCTCGGCATTGCGCAAGTCCCAGAAGGGCGTAGGCTTTTTCCCCGCCTTAGCGTGGAAGACAACTTAAAAATGGGCGCATACACACCAGCAGCCAGAGCCAAACGCTACGAAAAACTTGACTATGTTTACTCATTATTTCCAAAAATGGCAGAAAGGCGCCATCAATTAGCGGGGACTATGTCTGGTGGTGAGCAGCAAATGTGCGCAATTGGCAGGGCACTCATGAGTGGCCCTAAATTACTGCTACTCGACGAGCCATCAGCTGGTCTAGCGCCATTGATTGTTCAGTCTATTTTCGAGCTCATGCGACGTATCCGCAATGAGGGATACACCGTTTTGATCGTTGAGCAAAATATTCAGCAAGTCTTGAAAGTGGTTGATCGCGGCTACCTCATCGAGACTGGAAAAATTCGAGCAAGTGGGACAGCATCGGCGCTATTAAACAGCGATGAAGTTCAAAAAGCTTATCTTGGAGTGTGATGGAATTCTTTGACATATTTCTCGTCGAGGCCATACTCAACGGCATCTTGCTTGGGGGTCTGCTCGCCCTACTTTCTTTAGGCCTCAATCTGATCTTTGGTGTGATCGATGTGGTGTGGATTTCCTATGCTGAGTTAATGATGATTGGTATGTACAGTATTTACTGGACACACACGATGCTTGGTTGGCCCTTGTACTTGGCATTTCCTTTTGGCATTGCTGGAGTTGCCCTTCTGGGTGCAGCAATGCATTGGTTCATCATTCGTCCCGTTCTTGCCGCCGAACCCATCAACCAGTTGCTTGTAACAGGCGGCGTTTTATTTTTTTTACAAGCAGTCGCGACAGTCATTTTTGGTGTCGACTTCAGAAATATTGGCGTTCGTATGCCTAGTTTTTTGGTGGGTGATATCAGCCTGTCAATGGCTCGTTTAATCGCTTTTTCAGTCGCTATGGTTGCTATTGCGGCAACCTACCTCTTTCTCAATAAAACCTATGCTGGCACCGCTATTCGAGCGATCAGCCAAGACCGAGGCATCATGCCTTTGATGGGTGTTGACCCTGGTCGTATCTATCTACTAACTTCTGCAGTTGGCGGCGCCTTAGCAGGCTTGGCTGCCTGCTTACTTGTTTTGCAGTACGACATCCACCCAGCCATTGGTTTAACGTTCGGCCCGATCACATTTTTGGTGTGCGTGATGGGTGGTTTGGGTAATCTTGTGGGCGGTTTTGTCGCTGCCTTTATCTTTGCGCAATTCATCTCAGTAGGCGGTTATGTCATTGCAATTGAGTGGGGCTATGTGCTGGCATTTGTTTTTTTCATCGCCATGATGTTTATACGTCCTGAAGGCATCTTGACGCAAAGGCGGTAATCAGTATGTCGCAATCAACATCGAACAATGTATTTCGATTATTTCTTGCATTGCTGTTGGCTGCCCCATGGTTGGGTTTGGGCCCCTATCCAATGCACCTCATCATCATGTCCTTGTTGCTCGGTTTTATCTATACCAGCTGGGCTTTGATGGGCCGGCTTGGGTTGGTCAGTTTAGGGCACGGTGCTTTTTTAGGCATTGGCGCTTATTCAGTCGTTTTATTGTGGAACCAATATGGGCTATCACCTTTCATTGGAACTTTTGTTGCCGTTGCAGTCACAGTCGTGGTAGCCATTGTCATTGGCTACCCTTGTTTTCGCTTCAAAATTGTGGGGCATTACTTTGCATTAGTCACTCTTGCTCTTGCAGAAGTAGTGCGTTTAGTGATCGTTGCAGAACGTGACCTCACGGGCGGATCCTTGGGACTCACTCCTAAGCCAGGTATCGCAGAAGGATCAACCTACTCCATATGGGCTATGCAGTCGTCGACGCGCATAGTTTGGTTTTATTTGATACTGGCTTGCTGGCTTTTTGCTTTATGGGTATGGCGCCGTGTTGACCAAAGCATGCAACGCGATGCGCTACAAGCCATCAGCGAGGAAGAAGACGCAGCAGCGTCGATTGGTATCAATGTGACACGCACCAAATTGCAGATCACCGTGTTATCCGCTGTAATGACTTGTTTGGGCGGTGTTTTATATGCGCAATACCAACTCTATATCAACCCCGAGACTGTATCTGGCGTAGGCATTTCACTTCAAATAGTTTTTGGCGTGATAGCTGGTGGTATGTTTGTGATGCTAGGTCCTACTTTTGGTGCTGTATTTCTTTTGGCCTTACAAGAAATTCTTCGTATCCTCATTGGTAACCAAATTCATGGGCTCGATCTATTGATCTATGGCGCTTTGCTGATATTTTTCATCATCAAGATGCCCAACGGCATCTTGGGAACTTTACTCAAACGTCGCGAATAGCTGCTCAAGAGCGCCTGTCTCGCAGGCATCTATTTTTTATTTTGCAGCCTAGATTACTGCTGTAGTATTTGGGATGCTTACTAAAAGCATGAGTCGGTATTTATAAATTAATGTCCATCCTTAAGAGGTCCTGCCATGTCCATTCCATCCACCATGCATTTTGTTGACCACGGAAAAGGTGGCGGCCCAGACATTCTTGTTCCTAGCGAATGCGCAGTTCCAAGCCCTCAGCATGGCGAAGTGTTGGTGCGTGTTGCCTATGCTGGGGTCAATCGACCTGATTGCTTACAACGCAGCGGCCGTTATCCACCTCCTCCGAGTGCATCTCCTATCGTTGGCTTAGAAGTCTCAGGTGAAGTTGTTGCCTTGGGCGAAGGTGTCACGCAATGGAAATTAGGCGACAAGTTATGCGCGCTCACCAATGGTGGCGCATATGCGCAATACGTCACAGTTCCTGAAGGACAGGCCTTGCCTATCCCCAAGGGTTATTCCATGCTGCAGGCTGCAGCCTTGCCTGAAAACTTTTTCACCGTTTGGACTAATGTGTTTCAGCGTGGCAAACTTCAGAAAGGTGAAACCTTTATGGTGCATGGCGGCTCATCGGGCATTGGCTTAACAGCCATTCAACTCGCCCATGCATTTGGTGCCAAAGTGTTTTGTACAGTCGGCAATGAAGAAAAAGCCAAGGCCTGTCGCGACGTTGGTGCAGATGTCGCCATCAACTACAACACGCAAGACTTTGTTGAAGTTGTGATGGAGCACACCAATAAACAAGGTGTTAATATCTTGCTAGACATGGTGGGTGGCAGCTACATTCAGCGCAACTTGCAATCGCTGGCACTTGATGGCCGCTTGGTACAAATAGCCTTTTTGCAACCGTCGAAAGTAGAGGTAGATTGGGTGTCTCTGATGGCTAAACGTTTAACTTTTACTGGCTCTACCTTGCGTCCACGCACTGCTGCTGATAAAGCGCAAATGGCAAAAGAGCTTAAGCAACATGTGTGGCCGCTTCTTGAGGCCGGCACTGTCAAGCCAGTTATTCACCAAGTGTTTGAATTAGCGCAAGCGAATCTTGCGCATGCATTGATGGAGTCTTCAGTGCATATTGGCAAGATTATGTTGAAAGTGGGTGGTTAATTGGGCTTTTTAGATATGCATCATGATGGTTTGCGATTTAGCTCCGCCAAGCGTGGAGACCATAACGAAGTCGATGATTTTGTTCAAGGCAAGGGGCAATACACCAGTGATATTGATTTATCAGAACAGCTATATGCGTGTTTTGTTAGAAGCCCTCACGCCTCAGCCGTTATTAGAAAAATAGACTCCAAAGTCGCACTTGCTATTCCAGGCGTCAAACTGGTTCTGACTGGTGAGGACCTTGCCAAAGCTGGGGTCGGTCAAATCATGCCAATGGCTATTTTTAATGGCATCGATGGCAAGCCTATGACTCAAGCAGGCATCCCTGTTCTTGCATACCCACAGGTGCGCTATGTGGGAGAGGCTGTGGCTCTGGTAGTGGCAGATGATGCTGCTACTGCCCAACTCGCGGCAGAACAGCTAGAAATTTCTTGGGATGAGCTGCCATCAGTTATCGAACCGTTGCAAGCCATTGCAAGTTCTACAGTACACGTGCACAAAAATTGCCCATCCAATATTGCGCTAGATTGGGAAGACGGTGATAAATCTGCATCAGAGGCAGCATTCAAGAAAGCGAATTACATAGAAACTGTTGAACTTGCAGATCCACCTATGACTGCTTGCTCTTTAGAACCCAAAGCCGCTATAGCTAATTGG
>Ga0209444_10000729_pt1 | contig 18342 bp, 13 predicted proteins | sample LauGreFaBDMM15DN_2_FD_188215 | JGI IMG/M metagenome (GOLD analysis project Ga0209444, IMG submission 188215) | Freshwater lake microbial communities from Lake Michigan, USA - Fa13.BD.MM15.DN (SPAdes) (version 2) | ecosystem: Environmental > Aquatic > Freshwater > Lake | place: Lake Michigan...
TCTGTGCCGGTTCCGTCGCCGTTGGCGTCGTTGCTGCCTTTACGGTTTACGCGACTCCAAAGTCAACAGTAGTCGGCTACCAGCCCTCGCAGCCGATTCCATTTTCGCACAAAATTCACGTCGATCAGCTCGGCCTCGATTGCCGCTATTGTCACTCGTTCGTCGATAATTCGGATCACTCGAATCTTCCTTCTGCCAATACTTGTTGGAACTGCCACCAACACGTGCAACGCCAGAGCCCCAAGCTTGATCCGCTGCATCGCGCGATGGACAAAACGCATCCGCTGTATGACGGCAAGCCGATCGAGTGGGTCAAAGTTCACAAGGCACCTGACTACGTGAAATTCAGCCACTCCGCGCACGTCAACCGCGGTGTTTCGTGCGTGAGTTGCCACGGTCAAGTGGATCAAATGGATGTTGTTTTCCACGCGAAAAATCACTCGATGGGCTTCTGTCTGGAGTGCCATCGCGCTCCGGAGAACGAGGTTCGCCCGCTGGAGGAAGTTTTCAATCTGAAGTATGATGCGGCTCAGTATTTGCAGGACAATGTGGTGCTCAACGACAAAGGCGAGCGCATCACGGAGCCTAAAGAATTCGGCAAGCAACTAAAAGAAACTTTCAAACTGCAGCCCAAGGAAAGCTGCGCCACCTGCCACCATTAATTTTTTCACCTGATTCATCGAACGATCATGAGCAAACGCATTTTGCAACATCCCGAAATTCCAGCAGGGGAGAACACCATTTCCTGGCGTAGTGTGGGTCAACTCGAAGGCTCGCAAGACTTTCGCAACACCCTCGACCGTGAATTTCCGCGCGCCGCAGCCGAGATGGCAGACGAGGCCGATGCCGAAACATCACGTCGCTCGTTTTTGAAGCTAATGGGAGCCTCCACAGCTCTTGCAGGCTTGAGCATGGCGGCCTGCCGTCGTCCCGAAAAATACACAGTTCCCTACACCCAAGCACCCGAGTGGATTATCCCCGGAAAAGCACTCTACTACGCATCCGCCATGCCGCGCCCCAGCGGTGCGACACCGGTGGTGGTGACAACATTTGAAGGCCGCCCGACAAAGCTTGGCCCGAATACCTTGCATCCTGATTCCGATGGCACCGATGCCTTCGTGCAGGCCTCGATCCTCGACCTCTACTCTCCTTCGCGCTCGCAAAAAATTCTGCATCACGGTGCTGCCGCTGATCTCGCAGGTTTGGAAGCCGCCCTCAAAGAGGTGACCACTTCAGGCAAATTCGGCATCGTGTTCGGCGCCGATGAGTCACCAACCCGCAGTCGCTTGGCCAAGGAAATTGCTGCCAAGTTCCCCGCTGCGAAGTTTTATTCTTACGAGTCCCTTTCGCCTGCCGCATCCGCAAGTCGTCAAGTGGCTGATTTTGCCAAAGCCGACCGCATTTTGGCTCTCGATTGTGATTTTGCCTCGCTCGATCCACAAGGCCCGATCACTCCGTTCTTCGATCGCCGTAAGCCCGAGGGCAAAGGCTACAAGGCCAAGCGCGACAAGAAATCCATGAACCGCCTCTACGCGGTGGAAAGCCTATTCACGCTCACCGGCGGCATGGCCGATCACCGCTTGCGCATTGAGCCGAGCAAAGTCATCCGCATCGCTGCTGACATTGCTCGTCAAGTAATGGCAAAAACCGGCGGCTCCGCTCCAGCCGAGCTATCTTCCTTCGCGCCAGTGACCGAAGAAAAAATCGTCAAGTGGGTTGCCGCTTGTGCTGATGACCTCGTTGCCTCCAAAGGCAATGCTCTGGTACTCGCTGGCTCACGCACTTCTGCGGCGTTGAAAAACATCGCCTTCGCCATCAACACCGCTTTGACGAGCTTCGGCGCGACTCTGCAATCAATCGCTTCAGATAACGCCGGTTTCGGCGACATCGCAGCGCTGAAAAAAGATCTCGATTCCGCTGCCATTGAGCACGTGATCTTGCTCACTCCAGCCAACGTCGCTTTCGATGCTCCTGCTGATCTTGCGATTGTCGAATCCCTGCACAAAGCCAAATCGAGTATTCATTGGGGTCTGCGCACCGATGCCTCGGCGCACGCTGCCACATGGCACATTCCCGCCGCTCACTACCTCGAAAGCTGGTCAGACGCTCGCTCTGCCAACGGCCACTACACGCTGATTCAGCCGATGATTTTGCCGCTCTACGATGCTGCCGTATCGGAGCTAGAATTGCTCTCTGCTTTACTTGATGGCAAAATCACCAGCGGTGAGGAATCTGCCGCTTTTGCCGCTGTGCGCAAGACCTTTACGGGTGATGACGCCGCATGGAAAAAAGCCCTGCGCGAAGGATTCGTGGCTGGTGCCGCTGCGACTGTTCGCCCCACTAGTGTCGTGGCACCTGCCGAAAAGCTCGCTGACGCCTCCGAGCAAAGTCTCGACGTGATTTTCTCCACTGACGGTTCGATCTACGACGGTCGCTGGATCGAAAACGCATGGCTTCAGGAGTCCCCCGATCCGATTTCGAAACTCACTTGGGACAACGCCGCGCTGATCGCACCGAAGACAGCCAAGGCTCTCGGCATTTACGATCAAGTGATCGCACTCGAAAGCCCGCGCGCAGCAAGCCCAGTCGATGGCGAAGCCGGCAATCGTCGCGCCCCCGTGATCAGCATTTCGCTCGGTGGAAAGTCGATTGAAATTCCCGTATTGATCGCCTTTGGTCTCGCCGAAAACACGATCGTTCTTCCCGTCGGCTATGGTCAAGGCTACGATGTGGAAGATGAACTTGCTCGTGGACCAATGAATGCCACCCACGTCGGCCTTGTCGGTGTGAACCGCGGTGTCAACGTCAATCAACTTCGCACCAGCGCTACGACCTACCTCGCTCAGGGCGCGAAAGTGACTCTCACTGAGAAACGCTACTCCGTTGCACTGACCCAAGAGCACCACGCCATGTATGGCCGTGCGCTGGCTCGTGAAATTTCCACCATGGACGTGGAAAAGCATCATAAGAATTACAGTTTCGAGAAGCAATACGACGGCGTCGCCAAACAAGGCAACGACGCGCATGCTCCCGAAAACATGTCGCTCTACAAGCAGGAAGGTTCCGCTACATGGAATCCTGGCAAAGACGGTAAAGCACAGCCATTGCTCAGCGATGACTTGCATCAGTGGGCGATGAACATCGACCTCTCTTCCTGCATGGGTTGCAATGCTTGCCTAGTGGCATGCCAAGCCGAAAATAACATTCCGGTCGTCGGCAAAGAACAAGTCGCCATGGGACGTGCAATGCACTGGATTCGCATGGATCGCTACTTTGCTCAGGACAAAAACAACACCTTCGACATCGATAGCCCCGCCATGGTGCCGCAGCCAGTCGCCTGTGTGCAGTGCGAAAGCGCCCCATGCGAAACGGTTTGCCCAGTCAACGCCACCGTTCACACCGAGGACGGCCTCAATGCCATGGCTTACAACCGCTGCATCGGCACCCGTTATTGCGCCAACAACTGCCCCTACAAGGCTCGTCGTTTCAATTATTTCGACTACAACAAGCGCAACCCACTCATCGCTCACAACCTTTACAAAGGTCCTTTGGGCACCACACAAGTCGGCGAGGCTCCGCATTTGCAGCGCAATCCGAACGTCACCGTGCGCATGCGCGGCGTGATGGAAAAATGCACCTATTGTGTGCAGCGTCTCAAAGACGCCAAGATCCGTCAAAAGCGCGGTCAAAAGCAAGATATTCTCGCCTCGGGCAAAACTTCGCCCGAAGTTGTCGTCACCACGAAAACTCTGCGCATACCCATCGACAGCGTCAAGGTCGCTTGCCAAGAGGCCTGCCCCGCCGATGCGATCAGCTTTGGTAACCTTCTCGACGAGAAAGCCGCCACTGTGGTGCGCGGTCGTGAACTGGCACGCAGCTACGAGCTTCTGCACTACATCGGGACCATTCCCCGCACGCTCTACATGGCGCGGGTCAAGAACCCGAACGAGAAGATGCCTGATGCGGAATTCGTCGGCACCGCCACCATCCACATGGCCTAATTTTTTTCACTCAACAATCTTTACCCGTCACAACGCATTATGGCACACGCTAGCAACACGGCTCACGAACCCAGAAACGGCCCTAAACTCCCGGTTTTGGAACGCGAGAATCTAATTCTCAACAATCGCTCCTACCACTGGATCACCGAACGCATTTGCGGCATTGTGGAAAACAAGCAACCACTACTTTGGTGGATTTTGTTTCTCCCTAGCGCTCTGGTTGCTCTGCTCGGCGTGGGTGGCGGTTTGACACTGCTGGTTTCCACAGGTGTCGGTGTTTGGGGCATGACCAATACGGTTTTCTGGGGTTGGGACATTACGAACTTCGTGTTTTGGATCGGTATCGGCCACGCCGGCACACTAATTTCGGCGATTTTGTTCCTCACTCGCCAAAACTGGCGGACGTCCATCAACCGTGCTGCGGAAGCGATGACGATTTTTGCCGTTATGTGCGCCGGCATTTTCCCGGCCTTCCACGTCGGTCGTGTCTGGATGGCTTGGTTCCTAGCTCCGATCCCGAACTCGAATGCAATCTGGCAAAACTTCAAGTCACCTTTGCTCTGGGACGTGTTCGCGGTTTCCACCTATTTCACCGTTTCGCTGATTTTCTGGTTCCTCGGCATGGTGCCTGACCTCGCGACCATTCGCGATCGCGCCAAACCCGGCTTGCGCAAGTTCCTCTACGGCATCTTCGCCCTCGGCTGGCGCGGTGGTAACCGTCAGTGGAGCCACTACGAGATGGCCTATCTTTTGCTCGCAGCCCTCTCCACACCGCTGGTTCTTTCGGTTCACTCGGTCGTTTCGTTCGACTTCGCTACCTCCGTAGTTCCTGGTTGGCACACCACCATTTTCCCACCATACTTCGTTGCTGGTGCTGTGTTCGGTGGTTTCGCGATGGTGCTCACCATCATGATTCCTGCCCGCGCCATCTACGGCTTGCACGATATGATCACGATGAAGCACATCGAGAACATGGCGAAAATCATTCTCCTTACCGGCACAATCGTCGGTTACGCCTACCTGATGGAGCTTTTCGTGGCCTTCTACTCGGGTGCCATTTATGAAATGGAAGCTTTCAAGTATCGGATGACTGGTCCGTATTGGTGGGCCTACCTCGCGATGATGTCCTGCAATGTCATTTCGCCCCAGGTTTTCTGGTTCAAATGGTGCCGCGAAAACCTCTGGGTGATCATGGCGGTATCGATGTGCGTCAACGTCGGCATGTGGTTCGAGCGCTTCGTCATCATCTGCACGACCTTGGCCCGGATGTGGTTGCCAGGTGATTGGAAATACTACAGCGCCAGCCCCTACGAGATCATTCTCTTCGTCGGCACGATCGGCATGTTCCTGATGCTGTTCTTGTTGTTCCTCCGCTTTCTTCCTTGTATCAACATTGCTGAGGTCAAGTGGACCCTGCGCGAGTCTGATCCGCACTTCGATGACCTCAACGATCATCCGGATGACGGTGTGGTGAAAATCGCTGCCTATCAGCACGAACTGCCCGAAACCACGGACAAAGGAACCACGGTCTGAAATACTGAAAATCTGAAACGCTGAAAAGCTGAAAAAATGAGTACTACACGCAAAAGAGTTTACGGATACCTCGCCGAGTTCAAGAGTGCCTCGGCGCTGTACAAGGCCGCGGAAAAAGTGCGCGATGCTGGTTTCACCAAGTGGGACTGCTATTCGCCCTATCCGATCCACGGTCTGGATGGTGCTATGGGATTGAAGCGTTCGATTTTGCCTTATTTGGTATTTTTCGGTGGCATGACCGGCACGATTACGGCCTTTTTGCTCGCCTACACAACGCAAGTGGTGATCTATCCTACCGTCGTTCAGGCCAAGCCCACGAACTTCTTCACCTTGCCGGCGTTTTTCCCGATCATGTTCGAGTTGACGATTTTGTTCTCGGGTTTCACGACTCTGTTTGGACTTCTCGCCCTGATGAAACTCCCACGTTTCAATCACCCGCTATTTGCCAGTAAGCAGTTCGAGCGCTCCACCGACGATGGTTTCTTCATCGCTCTCGAGGCACGCGATCCGAAATTTTCAGCCACTGGCTCCAAGGATTTTCTTGGAGAAATTGGTGGCACCAGCATCGAACTCATCGAGGAGGAACCTGCCTAATCATTCCACACTTTTCTTTTCCGCATGAAATACTTTTTCCTAATCTACGCCATTGTCGCAGTTTCTGTGGTGGGCATTTTCAAATACCGCGGCCACACGTTCAGCGAGCCGCCGATCCGTCTAATTCCAGACATGGATGACCAAGATGTGCTCAAGGCTCAGAAGCAAAATGCCTTTTTCGCCGATGGCCAAGGTGCTCGTCAACCCGTAGCAAACACCGCTCCGCTTGGTTTCCAGGCCGATGGCGCCAATGAGCTGGGTGGCATTCCTGAATATGAATTCTCCGGCGGTGCGGGTTACTACTACTCGGGTCACGTTGGTGATTATTTCGGCACGGGCATGCCCGATGAGCTGAATCTGACCGAAGAATCTGCAGTCGAGCTGCTCAAGCGCGGCGAAGAGCGTTACAATGTTTATTGCTCCGCATGTCACGGCGCTTCTGGCAACGGCGCAGGCATCACCGCCCGCTATGGTGTTCCCGGTATTGCCAATCTTACAGGCACTCCTTATGCCCCAGCGTCTTATCCCGATGGTCGTCTGTTTGAAGTAATCACCAAGGGCAAGGGCAACATGTCCGGCTACGGATACAACATTCCAGTTCGCGATCGCTGGGCGATCGTCACCTACATCCGCGCCTTGCAACTCTCGCGCAGCGCTCCCTTGGAGTCCGTCAAAGAAGCCTTTGAAGCTGGCATGAAACAACAAGGCGCCGCGCCGATCCAATAATTTCCCCAACCAATTTCCTTCATTTCTAAGCACGATGTCCCATCACGTCACATCCCACGAAATCCCCGTCAACGGCGAGCACTTGGACAAGTCCAAAATCGCCAAGGCCAAAACCATCGCTCTGGCAGTCATGGTGATCGGTAGCCTGTTGAGCGTTTATCTTCTGTTCTTTGCTCCCAAAGCGCAACAGGGCTCATACTCCTATTCTTGGGTTTTTGCGCTGTTCTATTTCTTCACACTAGCTCTCGGTGCTTGCTTCTGGACATTGCTTCACAACGTATCGAACAGCGGCTGGGGCACCAGCGTGCGTCGTGTGATGGAGAACGTTGGTTCGGTGTTTCCTTGGTTGAGTATTTTCGCAATTCCTTTGCTTTTCCCCAGCGTTCAGTCGTATCTTTATGAGTGGATGAACATGCATCGCAAAGTGGGTGGCGACATCCCAACCATGACTTTGATCAGCGAATGGCTGGCTGGTTCTTGGAACTGGGTGCTCAATGGATTTCGCTACATTTTCACCGGTGAAACGCTGCCGATGGCTTCGACCATGGCCGATCGTCTTCATCATGCCGATCACTTGATGTATAACAAGCATTGGTACATGAATTTACCTTTCTGGTATTTCCGCTCGGCCATGTTCTTCATCGCTCTCGGCTATGTAATCTATCGCTTGCGCAAACTGTCCACCGCACAGGATACCGATCCAAATCCTGGCACAGTGCATCTTTTCACTGCTCGTCGTCGCGCTGCAGCTTTCTTGCCGATTCTCGCTTTGACTGTGACCTTCGCGGCATTCGACTGGTTGAAAGGCATGGACTACACCTGGTTCTCGACCATGTATGGCGTGTATATTTTTGCTGGATGCGCCATCAACTCGATGGGCGTGATCATCATCACCACCTACCTTTTGCGTCGTGCCGGTTACCTCAAGAACGTGGTTACTCAAGAGCACTTCCACATCATGGGTAAATTGCTTTTCGCCTTCACCGTGTTCTGGGCCTACGTGACATTCTCTCAGTATTTCCTGATCTGGTATGCGAATATCACTGAGGAAACGAGGTATTTCTTGATTCGTAATACCGAAGGCTGGAACATCGCTAGCATCGCTCTGGTCATCTTGCACTTTGTCGTTCCTTTCGTGATCTTGCTGCAACAGTGGCTCAAGAAAAAGCCGCATTTGCTCAGCGCTGTAGCAGTATACATGCTCCTCGTGCACATCCTTGACATATACCTCATCGTGATTCCTGAGCGTGGTATTTCGCTCGGAAATATCGATCACAAAACCTTCGGCAACATCAGCGTTTCCATTCAAGGTGCTTGGATGGGTGATATCCTTGCCTTTGTCACCATCGGTGCCGGGTTTGTGTTTTTCCTGCTCCGCGCTCTCGGTCAGCACTCTCTCTACCCTCACCGCGATCCTCGCATTCTGGAGTCCGCGAATCTCACTAACTAATTTTTCACTTTACCACTTTTCATCATGGACCCGTCACAAGACAACCCAATCGTTCGTTTCAAAGCCTTTTTCTGGGCTCTCGCCGTTTTTGCTCTTTTCGGCATTGCACTCGGTGTGATTGCGCTCTTGAACCGCAAGGCTCCTTCTACTCTGGAGGATGTTGCTGCCGTGGCGCGTTATGAAAACATCGTTGCAGTGAAATCAGAGCAAGCAGCGTTACTTTCCTACAAGGAAGTTGAACCGGGCAAAACCGTTCAAGTCAAACCTGCCGATGTCTTTGCTGTTTTAGGCAAAACTCTCGCCGCGAGCAAATCCGCTGCCGTGGAGAAACCCGAGCAGGTGATTCCAGAATCTCCGACTGCCAAAGCGCTTGCAGAGACCGCCAAAAATGCTGCACCTGTTGAGATCGTGGAAACAGATGCCAACGCGCCGATCGACCCCGCCGTAATGGAGAAGGGTAAAGCTGAATACATGCTGTGCCAAGCTTGCCACGGTGCCGATGGCAATGGTGTTCCCGGATTGGCCCCGCCGCTTGCTGGTTCTGAATGGGTGTTAGGCCCGGTCGAAAATCCCATCCGCATCGCTCTGCGCGGTCTCACTGGTCCGATCAAGGTAAAAGGTGTCGATTACAATCTGCCTGCTCCGATGATGGCTGTGGCTCACTTGTCCGATGAGCAGCTCGCTGCTGTTCTCACCTACACCCGCAATTCTTTTGGCAATAAAGCTTCTGCCGTTACACCTGATCAAGTGAAAGCCTTCCGTGGTGAAGTAGGTGCTCCTGCTTTACAAGCAGCTGACCTCAAAGCTCCGAACTAATTTTTCTCAACTGGTAATTTTTTTTCACGATGTCACAAGAAATCAAACAATCTGCTGAACAGGATGCCATTTTACGCACGACCATCGATCGCTCGCTGCGTCATCCGGTGATGTTCTTTTTTACGAGCGGAGCTGCTTGGCTCGCTGTTTCCTTGATCCTAGGTATCATTGCGACGGCAAAAATGGTGAGCCCTGAATTCATGGATGGTTGCGCATGGTTCACGCAAGGTCGCGTATTTGCGGCTCATATTTCGACGCTGGTCTACGGATGGGGCTGCCAAGCGGCCTTTGGAGTGTTGATCTGGCTGATCGCTCGTTTGACTCGTCAAGAAAACCGTGCCTCGGGCATCATTCTTGCCGCCGGCCACGCTTGGAATTTGCTGATCGCCGTTGGCACTTTTTCGATTCTTGCTGGATACGGCACCGGAGTCCCATGGATGGAGTTCCCGACCATGATCTGGCCAGCATTGCTTTTAACCTATTCGTTGATTGCGATCTGGACGATGATTCAATTCCGCGTGCGCACACCGGGTGAAGTTTTTGTCAGCCAATGGTTCGCCGTAGGTGCTCTGGTTTGGTTCCCTTGGCTCGTTGCTACAGCCTTCGTGCTCGTATTCTGCGTCGGTGGCAATCCTCTTATGTCGGCAGGTGTGGCCGCATGGTTCCGCTCGGGTATTACGTATTTATTCTTTCTTCCCACTGCCGCGGCAGCTGCTTACTACTTGGCTCCGAAAATTTCCGGTCGTCCTGTTCACAGTTACTCACTCTCGCTGATCGGATTCTGGGTCCTTGCCGCGGTCGGTCCTTGGGCCGGTATGCAGAAGTTGGCTGGTGCCCCGATTCCGTTTTTCCTTCCCTATATGGGAGCTGCTGCTGCCGTGCTGATCGGCATTCCAACGATTGCGATTGCCGTTAGCACCTTGCGCACAATGACTTCAGAGCCCGGCAAATTTGCTTCTAGCCCTGCGCTGCGCTTCACAGCTACCGGTGTGGTTTGCATGTTGATTCTTGGAATTTCAAGCTCACTCACTAATTTACCGAACTCAACGCTGCAACTAACACAATTCAGCATTACACAGTATGGCATGGACATTCTCGCGATCTACGGATCCTTCAGCTTTGTAATGTTTGGAGCTATGTATTTCATCGTGCCCCGCATCACCCGTCGTGAGTGGCTCTCGAAGCGCTTGATTAAACTGCACTTTTTGTTCTCTATGTATGGTGTGATTGCCGTGGCTGTGCTCTCAGTACTCGGTGGCATGCTTCACGGTATAGGTCAAGAGGATTTCAAATTCACTTGGGATAGTGCCGTAGCACATGCCTATCCTTACCAGATGGCTACTCTCATCGCGTGGTGCTTTGTGTTGTTCTCGAATTTCTTCTTTTTCGTGCACTTGCTGCTGATGTGGATGCGTCTCGGACGCCGTTCCTCCCATCCTACTTTATTGGGTCATGCTCACATCGATAGTCCACACGGACCAGATGGGGACATCGACAACGCTGGTCCAGGTTCGGTCATCGCTCACTAATTTCAATCCGGAAACATTTCTCATATCACTATGACTCTCCGCACATTTACTTTCGGCATGATCGCCAGCTTCGGCTCGGCATGGCTCTTCGCTGTGGTTCTGCCTTTTTTCAAAACTCGTGATGTCAAGCCCGTCTATTTCGCGGATGGCATCGACGAAAAAACCGGCGTTTATTTTCCAAAGCGCACTGGTCAAATTACGAACGGTGCCAAAGTTTATGCTCAAAATGGTTGCTACGTTTGCCACACCCAAGTGGTGCGTCCAACTTACGCAGGCAATGATATTCATCGTGATGGCTGGGCAGGATTCAAGGCCGATCCTGATCGTGGCGACACTCGCCGTGAGTCGAATGTGTTCGACTACCAAGGCGAGGAATTTGCGCAAATCGGTATCATGCGCATCGGTCCTGATCTCTCGAACGTCGGCTCTCGTTATGAAAAAACAGCTATTGCCTTGAATGAGCTGAACAAAACCAAACTCGGCGATGCGTGGAATGACTCAATGAAAACTTCGCCCGAGGCGCTGTTGTTGGAGCATCTTTACAATCCGCGCAACAAGCCCTCGATGCGCTGGTCCACCTGCCCATCAGTTCGCTTCCTCTTCAATGAGCCCGCACGTGAAGGTCTTGCCCCATCACCCAAGCCTGAAGCCCGTGCTCTGGTTGGCTACTTGCTCTCGATGAAAAAGAACGATACGGTTCCCGCTTCGATGAACTACGCACCACCGAAACCTGCCGCGCAGTAATTTTTTGATTTTTCAGCAACCTCATCTACCTTCTAACATGTCAGCTTCTTCTACTCCTAATCCTAACAGCCGACCTGATCTTGACGATACGATCAACGTCACCACCGCACACAATAGTGCATCGATGACGGCTGCTGCTGCCAGGGAAAATCGCAACCCTGGCTCGAACAAAGAGCCTCTGTCTATCGCCACCTTTGCTGTCTGTGCTGTGATTTTCATCATCTGTGGTTCGGTGATCGGCAACGCCAGCGGCGGTTTCTTCAGTTACAATACCACCATCAAACCGGAATACGTGCGTGGCAAAGCTCCCGGCGTAGCCGATGATGTCGCCTTGCCACCGAAGCCGATCCTTAACGTTTACGTGAAAAAAGGTCAATCGCTTTACAGCGCCAAGTGCAATGGTTGCCACGGTGCCGACGGCAAAGGCGATGGTGCTAACTATCCATCGCTCGTCGGTTCTTCTTGGTCCACAGGTCACACCGAGCGCTTCGCACAGGTGATCCTCAACGGTTTGCAAGGCCCTACAAGCACTGGAAAAGTCTACGGCGCTGGCGTGATGCCTGCCCAGGGTGGTGGCATGAGTGCACAAGATCTTGCATTCATCATGACCTTCATCCGTAACAGCTTCGGCAACACCGTTGGTGACGTCGTAAGCCCCGAAATGGCTCAAGCCGCGATCGATATCGCCGCCAAACGCAGTAATCCTGCGGCCCCAGTTACCGCTGAGGAGCTCAAAGCTCACGAAAAAGATCTCACTGGAGAAAAAATGGATCCAACCACACTCGTCGATCCGATCACTTTCAAGCCCGTCGGGGCCAAGAAGTAATTTTTTTGAAGATCAAAATACCGAACAAAAAAGCAGGCTCTAACCTGCTTTTTTTGCGTAAAAAATCGTCATCGAGTTTTTGCGGGGCCGATAGTACCGCCGTTGATGAAAGTGGCGGGGGTGGTAATGGAGCGGTGATCCGTTTTTCCTCGGCTGATGTTATTAGCCCATTGCAAGATTCCCTGCTTGAGAGGCTCGGTCTCCCATGAGATCGAGGCGATAGCTGGTTCGCAGTTGGTGAAGCAGGGATCGTCATCGGTGCAAACAAGGGAAACATCTCCCGGTACAGCGATGCCACGGCGCAGCAGGAATTGAAAGGTCGCAATCAGGTAGCTCGCTTCATCGACGATCATCGCGGTGGGAGGGGTTAGGCGAAACAAGGATGCAAGGCAACGTTGGAAGCCAGCATTGTTTTCCTCCCAGTCAGGTAGGTTGTAATCGCCGCAGGAGATACCAGCCTGTTGTATTTCTTCGACAAAGGCTCCGACGCTGCGGTTGACCGTGGGTTGTCTGCGGGCACGCCGACAGAGCAGCACGATGCGTTGGTGTCCGTAGTCGAGCAAGGTTTTTGTCGCCGCAGAAAATGCTGGAGCTTTGTTTGGCCCAAAGCTCGCCATCGGAAGCCCTGTGTGTTCGCCAAAGATCGCAAAACACGGCTCAACTCGATCAGCAAACCATTGCAATACATCGCGTGTGCCTCCCAATATGATCCATGCATCGGCCGTATTCTCTTCGACCATGCGGGCGATTTTCCGGACGTCGAAACGCAAGTCGGTCAGTGAGCGAGCGGTGTAGTAGGCAGAGTGACCGGCTTCGATGAGCGAATGAAAGCATTCGACCATGTAGTCGATGTTGCGGTCGGTGGTGTGATCGAAGTTCAGGATCGCGATGCGCATGGCACGCGGGCTGTGACTATGTTTCGGGTTGATTAGTCTCTTGCGTCCAGCACCTTGGGAGAGGATCATGCCACTTTGTTGGAGGATTTGTATCGCCGCTTCGATGGTTTTGGGGTTGACGCCGAGTTCTTTGGCTAACTGGTTTCTGCCCGGCAGTGTCTGCGTCCATCGCCCTGAGGAAATGCCTATACGTAGGTGTTCGATCACTTGCTCGGTGATGGTGAGAAAATTAGCTTGTTGCATGCTTGAAACATGCCCTAGCACTGGTCAGGATGCAAATGGCATTTTTATTCTGGTGGATGTTTTTTTCCGTTGTAGTGTTTTTTTCATGCAACCCATCCACGCCAAATTCCTGAGGCGCAACGTTTTCTTCTTCATGTTCTGCATGGCAGCCCTCGCATCGTGGTCAGTTCTTGAGGCAAAACCTTTGCAAGTCTACATCCTAGCCGGGCAATCGAACATGCAAGGTCATGCGCATGTACGAACGATTGAACACATTGCCATGGATCCTGCGACCAAGCCGATGTGGCAGGAAATGCATCAAGCCGATGGTTCGCTCAAAGTGTGTGAGCGGGTGTGGATTTCTTCGTTAGGGACCTCAGAAAAGGAACAAGTCGGCAAGCTCACCACGGGCTTTGGTGCCGATCAACGTGGACCCAAAATAGGTCCCGAGTTCACCTTTGGCATTTACATGGAAAAATCAACAGACGCCCCGATTTTGTTGATCAAGACATCGTGGGGCGGCAAGAGTTTGCACACAGATTTTCGCCCTCCCTCTGTAGGACCGTATGTATTCGCACCAACACAGCTTGCGCAATGGAAAACGCAGGGCAAAGATGTCGAGGCCTTACAGGCGGAGAAGAAGCAACAAACGGGCGTATTTTATCGCTTGATGATGGAGCATGTGAAATCCGTTTTGGATAATCCACAACGTGTGGTGCCGGGCTACGATGCGAAGGAGGGCTATGAATTGTCGGGCTTCGTTTGGCTACAAGGATGGAACGATCTTGTTGACGGGGGAGCCTACCCGCAACGTGACAAACCAGGTGGCTACGATGCCTATAGTAGCGCGATGGCGCATTTCATTCGCGATGTGCGCAAAGATCTCGCAGCTCCGAAACTTCCGTTTGTCATCGGCGTGCTCGGTGTCGGTGGACCCACTGAAAAATACGGCCCAGAACAACAGCGTTACAAGGTGATCCATCAGCAATTTCGCGACGCGATGGCTGCCCCCGCGAATTTGCCCGAGTTCAAGGGCAACGTCGTAGCTGTGCGAACAGAACAATTCTGGGATGCCGAATTGCAGGCGGCGATCAACAAAGATAACGTTATTAAGCGCGAGGCCGATCAAGCCGCAAAACAGCAGAAGTTGGCGCCTGTCGATGCCAAAAAATTGCTCGAACAAAAACGACTCGCCGGACTCAATGAGCGCGAGCGAAGCATTTTGGAAAAAGGCATTTCGAACTTCGAGTTTCACTATCTCGGCTCCGCGAAAATCCTTGGAGGCATTGGCAAAGGATTCGCCGAGGCGATGATCGAGCTGAATGCAAAAAAGTAAGCGGATGATTCGCTTGTTGTCCTGAAAGAATATCCACTCTTGTTACGAATCTTATCACCATCATGAAAACCCTGTTATTATGTATCAGTCTAGTGCCATGCCTCGTGCATGCGGAATTAACCGTGCCTCATTTTTTCTCCGATCACATGGTGCTCCAGCGTGACCGTGCCGTGTCCATTTGGGGGAAAGCGGATGCTCTTGCGGATGTGAAGGTCGAATTCAAAGGGGAATCCGCTCAAACCAAGGCCGATGCCGATGGCAAATGGCGGGTGCAATTGGAGACCGGTGCCGCCGATGCCAAAGGCGCTACGATGTTGATTCAATCAGGTGCGGAGAAGAAAGAAATCGTCGATGTTCTCGTTGGCGAAGTATGGTTTGCTTCGGGGCAATCGAACATGTCCTATCAAATGAAAGGCTCCCCGCAATACAATGATCTAACAAAAAAATCGACGCATCCGAACTTACGCATGTTTGATGCTCCACGTGTCACGGCCGTGCATGCGCAAGAGGATATCAATGGCAAATGGGCGGCTGCCACTCCTGAGACGGTGCCGAATTTTTCTGCTGTGGCATTTTTCTTTGCCCGCAAATTGCATCTCGATCTGGGGATTCCGATTGGCGTGATCAACAGTTCGTGGGGTGGAAAACCCGTCGAGACATTTACCAGTCGCGAAGCCCTTAACACGCTGCCAGGAACCAAGTCCTTGGTCGATGCGCAACTCAAGGCGGATGCCAACTACGATGAAAAAAAAGCGCAAGAAGCCTATCAGGCGCAACTGAAAAAATGGCAGGAAATGACTCAACAAGCTGCGAAAAAACCCGCTAATCAGCGTGGAAACATGGCGCCTCGTCCTACGCCACCCAAGCGTCCGCTCGATCTCGAAGGCAAGCCGGGCGTGTTATTTAATGCGATGATCCATCCCTTTATCGGCTACACGATGCGTGGTGCGATCTGGTATCAAGGAGAGGGGAATGCAAATTTCAACGCTGTGCCCTACGATCTCACCTTGCCGCTGATGATCAACGATTGGCGCAAGCGCTGGAACGATGATTTTTCCTTCTACTACGTGCAACTCGCCAACTTCCAACAACCATCCACTGCTCCTGGCACAGCGCATCCATGGCCCTTGCTGCAAGATCGTATGCGCCTTGTCTTAGCCACCACACCCAAGACCGGCATGGCGATCATCAATGATGTCGGCGCGGCAAATGACATTCATCCGAAAAACAAAAAAGATCCAGGCGAACGTCTCGCGCTCTGGGCATTGGCCAAGGATTATGGGAAAGACATCACCTATTCGGGACCTCTCTATCAGTCTAACGAAATCAAAGGCGATGCCATCCGCGTGACATTTGCGCAGAGCGGCACAGGACTGAAATCGCGCGATGGTGGTGAACTGAAGCGTTTTGAAATCGCTGGTGCCGATCAAAAGTGGCATTGGGCTGAAGCGAAAATCGATGGCAAAGACAGTGTGTTGGTTCGCAGTGCCGCGGTGAAACAACCCTTCGCCGTGCGTTATGCTTGGGCTGCTAATCCAGAAGGCGCAAATCTGATAAACAGCGAAGGTTTGCCAACTTCCGTATTCCGAACGGACAACTGGTCGCAATCGCTGCCGAAAGTGACTCCCCAGAAAATCAATAAAGCTCCCGTAAAATCAAGATGAAAATCTTCGCGATTTTTTGCTCTATCGCCTCGCTTGCGTTTGCCGAGGAGCGTCCTAACATTTTGATCATCATGAGTGATGATCAAGGTTATCAAGACGCTGGATTTCAAGGCAGCAAGCAAGCGATCACGCCTCACCTCGATGCTCTAGCGAAAACGGGAGTGCGTTGCACCAACGGCTACGTGACTTATTCCGTTTGCTCACCCTCACGTGCTGGCGTGCTAACAGGTCGTTATCAAGCACGGTTTGGCCATGAAAATAACCCTGTCTATGATCCGTTAGATCAGAAGGAAGGTTTGCCGCTTTCAGAAAAATTGCTACCTCAGTATATTCAGCAAGTAGGATACAAGACCGGGTGGATCGGCAAGTGGCACTTGGGCTCGGCTCCTGCATACACACCATGGAAGCGCGGTTTTGATGAGACGTTTGGCTTCATCGGTGGCGGCCATTGCTTCACTGGATGGAAGCCGAATCAGTTTCAGTATACCTTGCCCTTGATCCGCAATGGCGAATCGATCGACGACGTGCCCGCGCATTTGACAACGGCTTTGGGCGACGAAGCTGCAAATTTTGTGAAACGTCACAAGGATAAACCATGGTTGTTGTATCTGCCTTTTAATGCGCCACACACACCACATGAGCCGAGTGCGCAACGTCTAGCGAAATTTTCTCACATCTCGAACCCAACAAGGCGCAAATATCTGGCACAATTGAGTTTGTTAGATGACGCCATTGGTTCTGTCTTAACGGCGCTCAATGTTACATCGCAACGGCAACGTACGTTGATTTTCTTTTTTAGTGACAACGGCGGGCATACCGATAGCGGATCCAATAATTCTCCGTTGCGCGGCATCAAAGGGAGCTTGTTTGAAGGCGGCGTGCGTGTGCCATTTTTGGTGAGTTGGCCAGAGAAACTTCCCGCTGGTGTGGATTACACAAAGCCTGTTTCATCGGTCGATGTGCTCGCTACCTCTCTTGCCGCAGCAGGTGTAGCGATGCCGAAGAATCAAGTCTACGACAGCGTGAATCTCGTGCCTCATTTGAGTGGGGAAGTCAAAGCTGCGCCGCATGATCGGCTTTTCTGGCGCATGCACGGCAAGCAATTGTTCGCGATGCGTGAAGGCAAATGGAAGCTCATCCGCCTGAAGGATCAAGCCGCACCAGTGCTCTACGATCTCGAAGCGGACATCGCAGAAACCAAAGACTGCGCTACCGAAAATCCCGAGATTGTCAAAAAAATGCAACAAGCCCTCGATGACTGGTGCAAGCAACTCGTCAACCCAGTGTTCCCAGGAAGTTCCATCAAAAATGAAGATTGGGGCCCCGGCGGCGCGAATCAAAAGGCGAGAGGGAAGTGAGGCGAAAATCACGCGCGGCGATTTTTTCTCATGCTGTTTGATTGAAAAACTCATCACGAGAATCGAGAAATCCTTGTTTGTTTCTAAGGTGTGATTTATGCATCTTCTTCACAGCCACAAGAAAGGGCGTCGATTTCACGACTTGATCGTTGCAACGCGATCACGGAAAAAAGTAGCATGCATTCGCCCAGTAAAAGCATCCAGATGGTTACAGAAAAATGAACAACTTCAAAACCCATGACTTCCCGCCATGGATCTTTGAATATTTGCGGTCGGAAGTAAGTGCGAAAGTGTGACGTAAAAACATAAATTTTCCTTACAGCCCAAGGACCACTACCAGTGAACGGGGTAAAGTTACTATCGTAGCAGTAAATCTTTCCACAAAGCGAACCTAACGACAGTGTGTGATTTTGCGCATTCGAGGGAGCTTTATAAAATGGATAGATATGTAGATTGCTGCAAAAGAAATAGCTGGAAATCCACGCTGCGACAGTAATCAAGATAAGGGAAAACAGACAATAATGGAAAAACCGCAGCAAGCGTGGGTTTGTCAGCTCCCCTAAAAGCGGTACGGTTTTAAAATAGAGTTTTAGGGTTGATGGGAGAGTTGGTTGGGGTTGGTGTTTGATGTGCGGTTTGTTGTTCGA
>Ga0209444_10000730_pt1 | contig 18328 bp, 15 predicted proteins | sample LauGreFaBDMM15DN_2_FD_188215 | JGI IMG/M metagenome (GOLD analysis project Ga0209444, IMG submission 188215) | Freshwater lake microbial communities from Lake Michigan, USA - Fa13.BD.MM15.DN (SPAdes) (version 2) | ecosystem: Environmental > Aquatic > Freshwater > Lake | place: Lake Michigan...
GAATTGACTTAAAACTACTAATTTTAGTGTTATGTCATCTCTGATTGATTGGCAAGCGGTTCAATGGATATTTCTTTTGATGGCATCTGCAAAGCAATACCTGCGGAAATAGTTGAAAAAAATAGTAGGCAAGAGCATCAATGCTCTAATTATCAGATTTGTGATTAGATCATGGCAGATATGACATAATAATTTTATTTGAAAGTTGGTAATTTCAGAAAAAATAAAGCATTCGTATTTTTATGCAGTTGTCCAAAAAACATGAAATTGCACTTTTAGTTGGGAATAGGGTTCGAAAAATACGTCAAAACAAGGGTTTGACTATCGAGCAACTTGCTTTTGAGGTTGGTATTGAATATACTCAATTGAGCAGAATTGAACGAGGTTGTATAAACACTTCAATTTTCCAACTTTTTCTTATTTGCAGGGCATTGGATACATCTTTTTCAGATTTGCTCGACGGTCTAGAGGGTGTTAAGTTTGATTCTAATTGATAACACTACACGTTTAGAAATATTTGTTGTGTCATGTCAAATTTGACATATGCTCACTCTCTTGAGTGTACTACTTTTGACACATGCAAGTTTTTAATAACCTACAAGGAAAAAGAAAAGATCAAACTAGATTTTCTTCTGCAGTTATAGTTGTTTGCTTGACATTATTTTTTTTAATGATAATTTTTTTGAAATTAAACGAGCTATTGAAATAACGTATGAAAAATACTGTGCTCCGTAATTTGTGTTAAGATCCACGATGTCTATCGTCAGATTGATGGAATAGGTTTTAAATGAGAATGCCCACGAAAGTGGGCATTCTGGTTTTTCAAGGATTGATTTTAAAACGGTTGTTTGTATGTCGTATAAAATTCATCCTCAGCTAAATTGGATGTTTAAAGGTCATTATAATATCTCAACCCTCGCATGTCTTATCTGACATCCACCTTGAGTCTTATTTATCATAATTTCATGATTGCAATTTTTCGATGTCATTAACTATGGAAAATATACCTCTTAAAGATTTAGAAACCTGGGAGATCCTTCATTATTTAAGGGTCCAAAGATTTCAACATGTCTTGGTCAATTTCAACAAAGACATGTATGCTACAGAGTTAAATGTTGATTTTTCAGATGAAAATTGGAAAGATTTTTTGATGTATTGTGATGGCGTTGACAACCAGGCAATGTTCTCACGTGCAGAAAAATACATAAACCAATGGAAGGGCAATCGCCTCCTCAATGATTTTTTGGATAAAGAATAAATTTTCTAAATTTTTTATTGCCATTCCGGTATCCAGTTTTTGGATGACATGGGGATGGATGAAATTGTTGATGGCTTCGTAAATGACGAATAGACCTGCTATACCAACAAGACCACCTTCAACCGCAGCAGACAAGAATTCTGTCTTCCCATGGCCGTAGGGATGTTCTTTGTCTTTGGGCTTTGAAGCGATGTACAGGCTGTAAAGGCTTGGGATGAATATATCAAAATGCATGCTGTCCAAAAACTTATTCGCTGATTTCCTGTTTAACGTTATGGTAATCCATAAATTATTTGAATATTCGCAACCATGGGAGTAAATAAGGAAGCTTACAAATCACTGCTGGCTGCAATGCAGCCGTCAGGAGCAACATTGATTGCGGTATCCAAGACTAAGCCATCGGAGGATATTATGGAATTGTATGCACTCGGGCAGAGGGATTTCGGTGAAAACTATGTTCAAGAACTGGTTAAAAAACAAACAGAGTTGCCTGCAAACATCCGCTGGCATTTCATAGGCCATTTACAATCCAACAAAATCAAGATGATTGCGCCTTATGTTCACCTGATCCATGGGGTTGACAGCTTCAAGTTGTTGGAAGCCATTGATAAGGAGGGGAAGAAGATCAACAAAAAAATCAATTGCCTATTGCAGGTTCATGTCGCCAAGGAAGAGACCAAGTTTGGCTTTGATCTGACAGAAGCCCGTCAGGCAGCAGCCATGCATTTTCTTGAAAAAAAATATCCATTTGTGCAACTCTGTGGTATCATGGGCATGGCCTCTTTCACTGAAGATGAGGCACTGCTCAAACAAGAGTTTGGCGCATTGAAAACCTTGTATGATGAAATCAAAACCATCTATGGCAATGATGCTAATGATTTCAACACCCTTTCAATGGGTATGAGCGGAGACTATCCACTGGCCCTGGCATCTGGCAGCAACATGGTCAGGGTTGGGAGTTTGTTGTTTGGCGCGAGAAGCTAGCGCGTTTTCCCCGCAAAATCCATCACCAAATTACAAAAAGCCTTCACCCCTACATCCAACATGCTGTCGTCGATGAAGAAGTCGGGTGTATGATGGGGCGCTGCTTTTGAAGGGTCCATGCCTTTGGGCATGCCGCCGAGGTTAAAGAAAAATGCGGGTGCTTTTACGCCAAAAAAAGAAAAATCTTCAGCACCGGTGGTCCAGATGCCTGCTGTTGCATTTCCCTTACCGGCAGCCCTTTCTAGTGATGGAACCATGGCGACAACAAGTGCCGGATCGTTATAGGTTACAAGGGTCTTGGTATCAATATTTACTTCCACTTCTGCACCCCAAGCTTCTGCCACATTCTTTGCAACCAATTTTATTTTTTCATGCACATCTTTCTGCATTTTGCTGTCAAGGGTTCTGATGGTGCCTTCAAGTTCTGCTGTTTCAGGAATGATGTTGGCCCTGATTCCGCTGTGAAACTTACCAACGGTGATCACCACAGGGGCGATGGTCAGGTCTTGCTGACGGCTCACAATGGTTTGAAGGTTGTTGATGATTTGTGTGCCCACAACAATGGGGTCTATGCCAGTCCATGGCGTGGAACCATGGGTCTGCTTTCCTTTGATTTTGATGGTAAACCAATCGGAGGAAGCCATCACCGATCCGCTTTTGTATTTTATTTTGCCAATTTCAAGGGCTGATGAAATATGTAGTCCGAAAACGGCATCCACTTTTGGATTGTCCATAACCCCTTCTTTGATCATCAACGGTGCTCCACCTTCCTCATCACCGGGAGGACCTTCTTCTGCTGGTTGGAAAAAGAATTTAACTGTACCGGCAATATCTTTTTTCATGCCTGCCAATACTTCCGCAGTGCCCATCAGGATGGAAGTATGTGTATCGTGGCCACAGGCATGCATCACAGAAACAGGTGTTCCCATATAATCTGCCGTCACCGTTGATTTATAAGGAACATCAACCCTTTCCTTTACTGGAAGTCCGTCGATATCCGCGCGCAGCGCGATAACCGGTCCTGGTTTGCCGCCACGCAGTACACCCAAAACGCCGGTCTTTGCGAGAAGGGTCACTTCAATTCCCAGGCTTTTCAGATGGTTGGCAATATATTGCTGTGTTTTAAATTCCCTGTTTCCCAACTCTGGGTTTTGATGGAGATGCCTTCTCCACTCTACCAGTTTGGGAGAGATGGCCTTGGACTTGCTGTCAATGGCCGCTTCCATGGGGGATTGAGCCTGGCTAAAAATGGCAGAAAGAAGCAATGCAGTCAGAAGGAGAGATCGGCGCATATTCTTGAATTATGTGTCTAAATTAAGCATTTTCATCCATCCCAACCCCATAACTCACGCGCATTTTCCATAACTTTGCACCCTTTCGGAAGATAAAATTTTAATACAATGATCAGTGCACGCAACATAACCCTCGCTTACGGAAAAAGGGTTCTTTTTGATGAAGTGAACATCAATTTCATCAAGGGTAACTGTTATGGTGTCATCGGCGCCAATGGAGCAGGAAAAAGTACTTTCCTGAAAATTTTGAGTGGTGAGATTGAACCCAACAAAGGAACCATTGATATCACACCGGGTGAGCGCATGGCGGTTCTTAACCAAAACCAGTTCCAGTTTGATGAGCAGACCGTGTTGAATACCGTGTTGATGGGCCACAAGAAGATGTGGGCCATTGCACAGGAAAGGGAAACGATTTATGCCAAAGAGGATTTTTCTGAGGCTGATGGCATCAGGGCTGGTGAGCTTGAGTCTGAATTTGGTGAAATGGGTGGCTATACGGCAGAAAGTGATGCCGCTACTTTTTTAAGTGACCTGGGAGTTACCGAAAAATACCATGTCACGCTGATGAAGGACATGCCTTCCAACATGAAAGTAAGGGTTTTGTTGGCACAGGCCTTGTTTGGAAATCCAGACATCCTGTTGCTGGATGAGCCTACAAATGGTCTTGATCTTGAAACCATCAGCTGGTTGGAAAACTTCCTCGCCGATTACCAAAATATCGTATTGGTGGTAAGCCATGACCGTCACTTCCTGGATGCCGTGTGCACCCATGTGGCTGATGTAGACAGGCAAAAAATAAAAGTGTTCACCGGCAACTATACCTTCTGGTACGAGTCTTCCCAGTTGATGGCAAGGCAGCAAAATGACAAGAACAAAAAGACTGAAGACAAGCGCCAGGCGTTGATCGACTTCATTGCCCGTTTCAGTGCCAATGCTTCCAAATCAAAACAGGCCACTTCCCGGAAAAAAGCCTTGGAAAAACTCACCATTGATGAGATTGAGCCTTCCAACAGGAAATACCCAGGTATTATTTTTCAGCCATTGAGAGAAGTGGGCAACCAGATACTTTCTGTTGAAGGACTTTCAAAGTCTGTAGACGGCAGGGTCTTGTTTGATAAGATCAATTTTTCTGTCAGCAAGGGAGATAAGATTGCTTTTGTAAGCCGTGATCCATTGGCGGTAACTTCGTTTTTTGAGATCATCAACAACGAAATTACAGCTGATGGTGGAAAGTTTGAGTGGGGAACAACCATAACCAAATCCTATCTGCCAGTAGAAAATACCGATTTTTTCAAGGACGAGTATGGGTTGATGGACTGGCTCAGGCAATACGTTCCTCCCCATGTTACTGATGCTGATGAGCCTTTCCTGCGTGGATTTTTAGGCAAGATGCTCTTCAGTGGAGATGACATCGCCAAGAAAACGAAAGTATTGAGCGGAGGAGAAAAAGTAAGGTGCATGGTGAGCCGGATGATGCTCCAGAACCCCAACAGTGTGATCCTTGATCAGCCTACCAACCACCTCGACCTGGAGAGCATCCAAAGTTTCAATGAAGGATGCATCAATTTCCCCGGGGTTGTCTTGATGACTTCCCATGACCATACCTTCATGCAAACGGTTGCCACCAGGGTTATTGAACTTACGCCCAAGGGTTCCATTGACAGGTTGATGACCTTCGATGAATACCTGGCAGACAAGCGGGTGCAAGAGCTCAGGGCTGAGATGTATTGATCAGGATCATCAGTTTGATTGATGCCTTGAGTGAGTATATTGATGAAATGGACCTCATTTCTGCGGTGAGCAATCGGCTTGATCTGAGGGTTCTTTGATCCTTACTGGCGGTATTCTCCAAATACATTCCTGAGCTTTTCTGCAATTTCCCCAAGCGTGCAATAATTTTCAACCGCATCAAGAACTGGGGGCATGAGATTGTTGCCATTGATAGCAGCCTCCTCAATTGCGTTGAGGCATTGCTGGGCGCGTTGCTCGTCTCTGCTTGATTTCAGTTTTTTCAATTTTTCAGTTTGCAGGTCCCTGATGGAATCATCGATTTTCAGCAGTGTTGGCTCAGGATCTTTGGCTCCTTGAAATTTGTTTACGCCCACAACAATCTTGGTCTGTTGCTCCACTTCCCTTTGAAATCGGTAAGCACTTTGGGCAATCTGTTCCTGCATAAAACCTTCCTCAATGGCGCGGACACTTCCACCCATTTCATCAATATGGGCCATGATCTCATTCACAGCAACTTCCATTGATGCAGTAAGGGATTCAACATAGTATGAGCCTCCCAGCGGGTCTGCAGTTTCCGCCACACCACTTTCAAAAGCAATGATTTGTTGGGTTTTCAGGGCCACCTGCGCTGCCTCCTCTGTGGGCAGGCTCAGGGCTTCATCGTAGCCATTGGTATGCAAGGATTGGGTGCCACCCAATACTGCCGAGAGGGCCTGCAGGGTAACCCTGGCGATGTTGTTGAGGGGTTGTTGCTGCGTAAGGGTGCTGCCACCGGTTTGTGCATGAAAACGCAGCATCATGGCCTTGGGGTCTGTTGCGCCAAGCGATTGCATGGTTTCAGCCCAGATCTTTCTTGCTGCACGGAATTTTGCCACTTCCTCAAAAAAATTGTTGTGGGCGTTGAAAAAAAAGGAAATTCTTTTGCCCAGGGTATTGATGTCAATTCCTTTTTCCATGGCAGCCTTTACATAGGCTTTTCCATTGCTCAGCGTAAAGGCAACTTCTTGTGCCGCCGTGCTGCCGGCCTCCCGGATATGGTATCCTGAAATGGAGATGGTATTCCATTTGGGCATGTTTGTGCTGCACCATTCAAACAAATCGGTGATGATGCGCATGGATGGGGCAGGAGGGTAGATATAGGTGCCGCGGGCTGCATATTCCTTGAGAATATCATTTTGTATGGTGCCTGTCAGTTGGGTAATATCAGCGCCTTTTTTTCTCGCTACCGCTGCATACAATGCAAGCAAGATAAAACCCGTAGAGTTGATGGTCATGGAGGTGGAAACTTTTTCAAGGTCAATCCCATCAAAAAGAATTTCCATGTCTTCAATGCTGTCAATCGCCACACCTACTTTTCCGACTTCACCTTCAGCAAGGGCATGATCACTGTCATATCCAATCTGGGTTGGGAGGTCAAACGCAACGCTCAATCCAGTGACACCTTGTGATAGCAGAAAATGGTAGCGTTTGTTGCTTTCTTCAGCTGTAGAAAATCCCGCGTACTGACGCATGGTCCAGTGCCGACCCCTGTACATGTCTTCCTGTATGCCTCTTGTGTAAGGGAATGTTCCTGGACTGGGCTGTGGAGGTACATTGTCTTCCGCTGAATAAACTTTTTTTATGGTGATGCCTGAGTCATTCCTGATGGGGGTATCCATGTTTTTTTTTTAGAGCCTTGAAAGGTTATTCCTGGCTTCTGTTTTGAGCAGCTCAAGGACAATGGGCTGGATCGATGCATTGGGGTCTGCTGCCAGAAATGTTTTTAAAGCATCCACCAACAGATCGCCGGGAGCATCGATGGGTAAGGTCGTCACCAATTGTTCGAGTACAAAACACTGTTGCTCTTTCATGTCTACCACGGCTTGCCATGCGCTTTCAGCCACATAGATCTGTTGAGAAAGATTGTGTTCAAATTCCTGGGTAATGGCTTGTTTGAGCACATCTACAAGCTGATTCGCACCCAGGCTTCCTGCTGGAAAACGGGAGATCAGCGCAGGGAAACCGGAACGGTCTGCAAAAGTTACCAGGCGTTCATAGGCCTGTACACTGAGCATGGAACTGATGTCTGACATATATGTTTTGTTAAAACAAATGTACACCAAGGGTATGGATTGCCGGTTTATGATTTATTATTAATTTTGCAGAATGGAAATGCAAACAGAGATACCGGTAAAATTTACAGATACATCGATCATTGAGATCAGGCGTTTGTTTGAGAGCAGGTTGGCCGGCAGTGAAAAGTTACTTCGGGTAGGGGTTAAAGGAGGGGGATGTTCTGGCCTTAGTTATTTGTTGGAAATGGATGAGAAGACTGAAAGGGATGAGATTTTTGAAGTGGGTGGAATTCCATGCATCATTGACCCCGCCCATTCAATGTATTTGTTTGGAATGGAAATTGACTGGAAAAATGGTCTGGATGCGAGGGGGTTCATTTTCAACAATCCCAATGCTTCAGCGACCTGCGGTTGTGGCAGTTCGTTCGCTGTATAAAACTGATTTGATAGCATAAAAAAAGGCATTCTTTTGAATGCCTTTTTTATGTCGATGCAATGCTATTATTTTTTCTTTCCTTTCTCGGAATCTGCTTCACCCAAAGGCTTGTTTTTTGCCATGTCCACCAATACTGGTGCGGCAACAAAGATGGATGAATAGGTTCCTGTTACCACACCAATCAACATCGCGAAAGCGAATCCCCTTGTTACTTCACCACCAAAGATGAAGAGGATGAGGAGGGTAATGAATACCGTGAGGGAAGTCATGATGGTTCTGCTCAGGGTATGGTTGATGGCTTTGTTGATGATGCTGCTCTTGCTTTCACCTTTCAGCTTTTGGCTGTATTCCCTGATCCTGTCAAATACAATAACCGTATCGTTCATCGAGAAGCCGATAACAGTTAGGATCGCAGCAATAAAGTGTTGGTCGATTTCCAACGGGAAAGGAACAACGCCTTTCAGGAAGGAGAATACGGCCAAGGTAACAAACACGTCATGAAGCAAGGCAATGATGGTTCCCATTGAATACCTCCAATCGCGGAAGCGAAGGAAGATATAAAGGAAGATGGCAATCATGGCAAAAATGGTAGCCTTTACTGCGCCTTTCTTCAGGTCATCAGAAATAGAAGGCTGAACCGTTTGTGAGCTCTGTTTGTAGCTTTTTTGGAAGTCGGCATAGGCCAATCCTTCAGGAAGGCTTTCTTTCAATCCTTTGAACAATGCACCTTCTACAGTAGAATCTGCACTCTTGCTTGGATTGTCGATCATGAAAGAGGTAGTGATGTTCAGGGTCTTGTTGTCTCCAACTGTTTTCAATACTGGAGACTCTCCAAAAACAGTTTTCAATGATTCCCTGATTTTCTCATTCTCCGTAGCCTTATCAAACCTTACAGTATAGCTTCTTCCTCCTTTGTATTCAACGCCCTGGTCAAAGCCATTGAAAAGCGCAGCAACACCACCGATCAATACAACTACTGAAATGATGTAGGCAACTTTTCTGTATTCGATGAACTTGAAGTTGGCATGCTTGAATACATTGCGGCTGGTAGCAGTGAAGTACTCAAAATGCCTGTTCTTCTTGGTCCAGAAATCTGTAATCAACCTGGAAATCAGGATACCACAGAAAAGGGAAAGAAGAATACCGAGGATCTGTGTTGTGGCGAATCCAAGTACTGGTCCCAGACCGAAGTAGAAAAGGATCATGGCCGTCAATAGGGTAGTGATGTGTGCATCAAGTACCGGTGCCATGGAACGCTTGTATCCTTCTGAAACGGCCAATTGATAGCTCTTGCCAAAGTTCAGTTCGTCTTTGATCCTTTCAAATATAATTACGTTTGTATCAACCGCCATACCGATGGTCAATACAAGACCTGCGATGCCGGGAGCAGTCAATGTTGCACCCAATGCACTAAGTACACCTACGGTGAAGAGAAGGTTGAGGATAAGGGCGATGTTGGCTACCCATCCGCCGGTGTTGTAATACACAAGCATGAGGATAAAGATCACAATGAAAGAGATACCAAAAGCCATAGATCCGCCTTCGATGGCTGAAGCCCCAAGGGTAGGTCCTACCACTTGCTCTTGAACAATCTTTGCAGGTGCTGGAAGTTTACCTGACTGGAGTATATTGGCCAGATCCTGCGCTTCTTCAATGGTGAAGTTGCCGCTGATCTCAGAATTTCCTGTAGTGATCGGGTTGATTACATTGGGAGCAGAATAAACGTTGTTGTCCAGAACAATCGCGATCGGTTTGCCTACATTGTTGGTTGTAAGTTCACCCCAGATTCTCTCACCTTGCTTGGTCATGATCATTTTGATGGCAGCCCGACCACGGTCGTCATAGTCCTGAGAGGCTTGCTGAACGCCATCACCCTCAAGCCTGGCCTTGTCTGAACCTTCAACAGTTTTAAGGGCATACAAGGCAACGATATCGCTTTTAACACCTTTATCATTTGTTTCTGGAATGCCAAAAGCAAAACGGATATTTCCTGGAAACTGGCTTCTTACATTTTCCAGTGCCATGTATTCATTGAATAAAGCAGTATCTCTACCTGCGATATAACCCAGGTTGGGAGCGAAGCTCATCCTGCCTTGTTCATCCTGTTGAGGAGGAATGGGCTGGAAGATGGTAAAGAAGGATTTGCCTGATATTTTGCTGCTGTCTGCCTTGGTAGGTGTTTTGGCCTTCACCAGTTCACCAATGGTGGCAGACTTGGTTGTGTCGGTAGCCTTTGCTGCTTCAGGGGCTGCAGTGGCAGTATCTTTTACAACAGGAGCGCCGGCATAGTAATCTTTCAATGCCTTTTCAGCATCGGTGAAAGACTTGTCCAGTTCGCCAATGTTGTAAACCTCCCAAAATTGAAGATTGGCAGTGGCTTGTAAATATTTCCTTACACGCTCAGGATCATCCTTAACCCCAGGAAGTTCAACGGTGATGATGCCTTTGGTTTTGTCCAGCTGAATATTGGGTTGTGCCACACCAAACTGGTCGATACGCTTTTGCAGTACGTTAAAAGTATTGCTGATGGCACCTTCTGCTGAAGCCTTCAATTTGGTGATGACAGTATTGTCGTTGTCTTCGATTTTGACAGTCCTTCCACCGGTACCCGCAAACAAGGTTGCAAGACGGCCGTTCGGATTTTGTGCCTTGTATGCATTGGCAAACAATGTAATAAAGTCATCATCGCTGCTTGACTTCTGGCGCATGGCCTCATTGATCGCATTGTTAAGACCAGGATCTTTGGAATTGTTGGCAAGGGTTCTGATCAGGCCTTCCAATTCTACTTCTAATGTTACACTCATCCCACCTTGAAGGTCAAGACCAAGATTCAATTCTTGTTCTTTGGCTTTTTGGTAGCTGATGGCACCTGTAATGCCATACGTTACAGTGGTTTCCCTGGTACTGTCAAGAAGCCTGCGGTATCTTTTGTTGAATTCAAGATCCTTCAACTCTGTATCAGCGTTGGGGAAGTTGGCTTTTACAAAAGCCTGGGCTTTGGACTCTTGCTTTTTCTCATAGCTGCGAACAACCCATGTGAAATGCAGTTGGTACAGGGAGATCAGGATCAGTGCAATCGCAAAAAAACGAACCAAACCTTTCAGTTGCATGTTAATTCTAGTTTATGCTTAAAAATTGAAACCCCGATTTATCGGGGGTGGGCAAAGATAGGGATTTTGAGGTCAAAATTTGTTTTAGGCATTTGATTTTTACGGCTGGCTGCTGGGGTAATGTTACTAACTTTCAATACCATTTATTCAAGGACTTTTTTAACTTTGCCAAAATTTTACAGCATGAAACTTTCTTCTCGCCTCGATCTCTTTGCAGAACCGGAAACATTGAAAATGGCCAAACTGGGCAGGGAATTGAGGGAAAAAGGAATTGATGTGATCGATCTCTCCCTTGGAGAGCCTGATTTTGACACCCCTGACCACATCAAATCTTCACTAAAAAAGGCGGTTGATGATAATTATAGTCACTATACACCAGTAGCAGGCTATCCAGACCTTAGACAAGCGGTGTGCACAAAATTAAAGCGCGACAACAACCTTGATTACAAGCCTGAAAACATTTTGGTGTCTACAGGTGCGAAGCAGAGCTTGGCCAATGTGGTGATGGCCATCGTCAACAAAGGGGACGATGTGGTTATCCCAACCCCATATTGGGTAACCTACTCAGAAATTGTGAAGCTTGCCGAAGGGAAAGTTACCCTTGTGCGTACTTCTATCGAAAATAAATACAAGCTGACAGCAGAACAGCTGGAGGCTGCACTGACCCCAACTACTTCACTTTTCCTTTTTTCGTCCCCGTGTAATCCGAGTGGCTCTGTCTATACCAAGGATGAGCTGGCTGCTTTGGCGGGTGTTTTCAGGAAATACCCCGATGTGTTCATCATCTCTGATGAGATCTATGAATACATCAATTTTGTCGGCAAGCACGAGAGCATTGCCCAGTTTGAAGACCTGAAAGACAGGATCATCATCATCAATGGCCTCAGCAAGGGATATGCCATGACCGGATATAGGCTGGGATACATTGCTGCACATCCCAACATAATCAAAGCTTGCGAGAAGTTGCAAGGTCAATATACAAGTGGAGCCAATGCAGTGACCCAACGTGGCGCCATTGCAGCCCTCACCGGCGATCTGGCCCCCAGCATTGAAATGAACAAGGAATTTGGCCGCAGAAGAGAGCGCATGTTAGGCCTTTTAAAGGCCATCCCTGGGATCGAGATAGCCGAGCCAGATGGAGCATTTTATGTGTTTCCTGTGGTTACAGCCTATTTTGGGAAGAAAAATGGCGAAGAGCTGATCAAGGATGCTGACGATTTGTGCATGTACCTCCTGAATACCGCTCATGTGTCTACCGTTACTGGTAGGGCCTTTGGAGAACCAACCTGTATCAGGATTTCATTTGCCAACAGCATGCAGAAAATTGAAGAGGCAATGGCAAGAATAACTGCAGCTTTGGCGAACCTTGGTTAATGTTTTTAACACAATTTATTGAGCACAAGTGCGTTAAATGTTTTTCCTTTGCAAATATGTCTATAATGACATATTCGCAAAGTTTAACAGAATGTACTTGGAATGATGCCTAGAAGTTTTCTCTTTCTTCTTTTGCTATTGATTAATGTGGTTGTCCTTGGGCAGGGTCAGACTGTAAAGATCACTCCGGGTGATAGTGCTATTTGCAAGGGTCAGTCCATTCGTTACAATGCCTATTTATACAAAGGCAGCTTCCAGTTTATAGGTTCTTTTGACGGCAAAGATTATTTTATGGACACCATTTCAAGGAGTTGGACCGATGCAAGGTTGGCTGCACAAGGAAATGGAATGGATCTTTGGGTGATTGATAGCATTCAGGAGAACGATGCGGTGTATAACATGATTCCCCGTAGGGGACAGACCAATACTTTTTTCTGGTTTGGTCTTTTTCAAGATCCGGTTTTAGAGGCAGCAGGCACTTCTGCCAGTGGTTGGAAATGGCTGGATGGGAGGGCACTGGATACTACATTTAAATATTGGTACTACAGCCCGCCTTTTGTTGAGCCAGATGATGTGTTCCAATCTTCCATAGGGGCAAATCATGCTGCTTTGGGTTTAAATAACTCAGGCGCTCGGTGGAGCGATATGACCAATATCTTTTCATCTATTTTCAAGGGCCATGCCATTGCAGAGGTAAATAAAAGTACCCTTATTCTTGAATGGTCTACTGGAGAAACCAATACAGGATCCATCAATGTTACCCCTCTTTCAACCCAATCCTACTTTCTCGACATTACGTATGGGGGGAACAAAACAAGAAGCAATACCTCATTGGTGACGGTAAATCAGGCAATGGCCACAGCATCATTTGATGTACCTACCAGTTCAGATACCTGTCTCATTAGCAATAATGTTGTATTGACCAATACATCTGTTTCTACTGATCCTTCTAATACCACCTACGAGTGGAATTTTGGTGATGGCAGCAAATCAACCCAATTTTCCACAACTTACCAGTTCAGGGCTGCACAAATTTTCACAGTCATTCTTACTGCGAAAGACATCAATGGCTGTGAAACCTACGCTTCCAGGCCTGTAACAATAAAGTCCTCACCTTTGATACCTGTCATCACATATCCGACAGGGTCCAATATTTTTTGTATAGGAGATTCTGCATTTTTGAATACTGTTGTTGTGCAGCCCGATCCTGCTGCTGGGTTTGTTTGGTATCGAAATGCTGTTCTCGCCGGCAATGGACGAAGCTTGGTGGCAAAAATCAGTGGTACCTATCTGTTGGAGTGTACCAATTTAAATGGGTGTACCAACCGAACATCTGTAAATGTTACAGTAAATAGTCTTCCATCCAAACCTGCCCTGACCATTGTCAACGGATTTTCAAATGTTGTTTGTCAGCTCGACAGCAGTTATTTGCAATCTTCAACTGCCATCAACATAACCAAATTCAATTGGTATACTGGGGGGGCTCAGTCTCCATCCCTGATATCCAATGCTTCACTTAGAAATCATTATGTAAAGGCTCCAGTCTCCATGGGCAACAGCCTTGTACTTACAAGTTTTTTCGTAAGGTCAGTTGACGACAATGGCTGTATTTCGCCATTGTCTGATTCCGTTGTGATTACATTCAAGCCATCTCCAGTTGTTGCTCTAAGTGTCCTGTCTGGCAAAACCATCTTTTGTGAGGGCGATTCAACAAGACTGATTGCCAGTTCAAAGTCATCTGGCAATACCTATCAATGGAGGTGTGATCTCACTAACCTGGTTTCTCCTGATTCCTTTTTTGTAGCAAAAATAACAGGGTCTTATGGTCTGTCACTTACAAATTCTTTTGGATGTTCTGCTTCATCTAATTTGATAACAATATTGGCAAATAAATATCCAATTGTTCCAGTAATTATTCCAGATGCAAATGCTGCAGAAGTGTTAACTGATGGAACAGTCAATATTTGTACTGGATCGAACCTTAATTTACGGACAGCCAATCTTGTAGGTGGAATATATCAATGGTTCAGAAATGGAGTAGCCATGTTCCCTCCTGGAATCAATTCAAGCATCATTGTAAATGCGGCAGCAAAATACCAAGTATTGGTTTCTGCAAATGGATGTACCTCTACCTCAGCAGAAACACTTGTTGAATTACTGCCACTGCCAACCGGTTCTTTAATTGCCCCTTCAACCAATTCAATTTGTGAGGGGTATACCGTAAAGTTGGATGCAACCGGCGCATTTGGGTACCAATGGTATTTCAACAACAGCAAGCTTGCTGGTGCGGTGCAGTCTTCATACATTGCCAACGGTCCGGGTTTGTACAAGGTTGAATTTTCAACCAATAAGGGGTGTAAAAAAATGAGTACCAATTTTGTTAACCTGGTTACAATAAAAAAGCCAACAGTGCTTTTCACCAATGATTTGTATTGTATCAATGTTGCTTCCAGTTTTACCAATAAATCAGAAACTTCCAACAGTGGTTCGGTAGGCTATTCCTGGAGATTTCAAAATGGTAAGGTGGACACCAATTTTAATGTTGTTCATGTTTTTACTGGATCTGGAAATTACCGTGTATCCCTCACGGTGAAACCAAAGGATTGTCCTCAATTGTCAGATTCTAGCGTTGTATTGGTAAAAGTTGATGCTCCTCCCAAAGGTATTTCTTATTTCCCCATCAATGCAATGGCGGGAAAACCCATTAGCCTTGTTGCCCGTGCAATTGGTGATGTATACCAATGGAGACCCTCAACAGGCTTAAACAGCGCATTTATTCGTTTGCCCATATTGAATCCAACCACAGAGCAGTTGTATACAGTCAATATCACCAACCGTGCCGGATGTAATGTGATTGATTCACAATTGGTGAGAGTTTTTGATGAATCAGATATCTATGTTGCTGGCGGGTTTACTCCCAACCGAGATGGTAAAAATGACAGGGTTTATCCGATTGCAGTTGGCGTATCCGTTTTCTACTCAATCAAGATATTCAACCGATGGGGTAACCTGGTTTTTGAATCCAATTCGCTGGATCCAGACCTGGGTTGGGATGGCTCTTTTAAAGGAAAAGATCAGCCAGCCGATACCTATACATGGGTAGTTTATGGCATTGGTCAAACAGGTAAACCCATCAGCAAATCAGGATCGGTGGTATTAATCAGATAAAATGAAGATGATAAAACACTACATATCGCTGGTTTTCATTTTTCTGCTTCCTTTTGCTTCAGAGGCACAGGATGCACATTATTCACAATATTTCAACGCTCCGCTTTCCCTGAATCCTGCATTCACAGGGTATTATGATGGGAAGCACCGTCTAGCCACCAATTTTAGAAACCAGTGGATGGGGGCTGGTGATCCATTTACAACTGCAACCGTTGGTTTCGATACAAGAATGTTGGCAAACCAAATGGACAAGAGCATCCTCGGTGTTGGCCTTGTGTTGATGGGTGACAGAACAGCTACAGGTGCTTACAACAGCAATTATGCCAGCTTGTCAACTGCCTATCACCAGGCATTGGACGAGGAAGGGTTTCAACACCTGGCGGTTGGTTTTCAGGGAAGTTTGGGTACGAGGATGCTTGATTACAACCGGGTCTCATTCAACAATCAATTTGCCAGCAGGGGATTTGATCTTTCGCTCTCCAACAACGAAAATTTTGTTACCAGGAGAAGTGCTTATGTTGATTTCAATTTTGGATTGATGTACAATTACCTGAAAGACAGAAACAGGTTTTTCATTGGCACATCATACTATCACCTCAATCAACCCAAGATGAGTTTTTTGGGCAATGATGAATATATGTTGCCTGCAAGAGCGACCGTTCATGCAGGCGCATCATTTTTGGTTGGAGCACAGGGGGAATTGTTTCTCAGCGGGCAATTCATGAATCAAGCCGGTGTAAACAGTACCACTTTTGGATTTGCTTATGGATATAGTCCTTATCAAATGGAAGATAACAATGTATTCTACGCAGGGTTGTTTTACAGAAACCAGGATGCTGTTTACCCTTATCTGGGATATCTGTTAAATGAGGTCCAGATTGGATTGAGCTATGACATCAACACCTCTGGCATTCAAACGGGTAACCGCAGGAACAAGAGTTTTGAACTTTCTGTCATTTATCACTTCTTTGATCCCAATTCTACCAGAAGGGTAATGCCCTGGTATTGATGTTTTTTACCAAGCAATGCCATAATCTTCTCCGTGGTTGCTTGATCCACCCCAAAGGCTGCCATGTTTCCAATCAAATTTAATCGCATTGATTGGTCCTGATGTCCTCTCCGTGAAGCTTAAGGTATAGCCCATCTTTTTCAAGGCTGTCCTAACCGATTCAGGTGTTTTATCTTGCAATAAAATGCTTCCTGGCCTGGGTTTTCTGTCCTCCGTTTTGGTGCCACCCAGGGATAGCCATAACTGGTTTGAATTGATGTTGGCGGCTTCAGAAGCCTGTTGAACGGTCATGCCAAATTCAACCACATTCAAGAAGAATTGCAAAAGGTTCTGGTCTTGTGTATCTCCACCTTGAACGGCAAATGCAAGAAATGGTTTGCCATCCTTCATGGCGAAACTTGGGGTAAGTGTAACGCGTGGTCGTTTGCCAGGGGCAACCACATTGAATGGATTGAGGGTGGAGTCAAGCACAAAACTTTGCATCCGCTGGCTCATGCCAACGCCAGTTTTCCCCGCAATGCAGGCAGGGATCCATCCTCCGCTGGGGGTAATGGAAACAACCCAGCCCTCAGCATCGGCTGCTTCTACAGAAGTTGTCCCCCTCCATAAACGGTCCTGATAATCCAGTTCAGCCATGGCAATGGCTCCTGAATCGTGTGCAGGAACAAAGCTTCTTTTGCTGCTGTCAAATCCTGAAAATCCTCTTTTGGAAAGTAGGCTTACAAATGGGTTTGTTCTTCCCTCAAATGGATATGGGTCTCCGGGGCCAATGTTGGGATCATTTTTATCTGGGTTGATCTGTGCTGCCCTTATTTTGGCGTATTCCTTGCTGAGCAAACCTTTGATGGGTTGTTTGGGTCCAAAATAAGGATCGCCATAATAAAAGTCGCGGTCTGCAAAGGCCATGCTCATTGACTGGTAAACAGTATGGATATAGCGTGTGCTGTTGTATCCCATTGATTTTAGGTCAACATTTTCAAGGATATTCAAGGCTTGCAACATAGAAGGCCCCTGTGTCCAGGTCTGCAGTTTGTACACGTCAATTCCTTTGTAGTTGGTATGGGTTGTTTCTTCTTCAATGGGTTTCCAATTGGCCAGGTCTTGTTTGGTGATCAATCCACCTTGTTCCTGACAGCCCCTGACAAATTCAGTGGCAATATCACCCTTGTAAAACCTGTCATAGGCCGCCATGATGGCCGCTTTCCTTGACATCCCTTTTTTTAGGGCAAGCTGCTCTGCTTCCACCATCTTGGAAAGGGTAATGAAAAGTTCCTCCTGTTTGAAGATTTCACCTGCTTCAGGGGCTTCTCTTTTTTCTCCGGCATGGGGAAGAAATACTTTTTTGCTATAGGGCCATTCTTTGATTCTTTCCTTTCCTCTTTCAATGCTATTAGCGGTTTGGGCATCAATCGGATAGCCTGATGCAAGCTGCATGGCTGGTGCCAGCACCTGTTTCAAACTCATTGTTCCATAGTTTGCCAGCATATGACAAATGCCACCGGGAGTACCTGGTGTGGTGGCAGCCAATGGTCCAAATTCTGGAGGGAAATTGTACCCTTTTCCTTTGAAAAAAGCCGGGGTTGCACCAGTTGGTGCCACTCCCATGGCATTCAGGGCAATGACTTTTTTGGTTTTGGGATTGTAAATGATGGCCTGGGTTTCTCCTCCCCAGCTCAATACATCCCACATGGTACAGGTTGCAGCAAGCATGGCACAGGCAGCATCAACAGCATTTCCACCTTTGTTGAAAATGGTGGCTCCGGCAGTTGCCGCCAGGGGCTTTCCGGTAATGGCCATCCAATGTTTTCCATGCAAAGGGGGTTTCTGAGTTTGTTGTGCAAATACAGTTCCAATAAGCATTGCAGCAATACAGCCTGAGACAATTTGTTTTTTCATAACCTTATGCTCCTTT
>Ga0209444_10000731_pt1 | contig 18320 bp, 19 predicted proteins | sample LauGreFaBDMM15DN_2_FD_188215 | JGI IMG/M metagenome (GOLD analysis project Ga0209444, IMG submission 188215) | Freshwater lake microbial communities from Lake Michigan, USA - Fa13.BD.MM15.DN (SPAdes) (version 2) | ecosystem: Environmental > Aquatic > Freshwater > Lake | place: Lake Michigan...
GCTGCCGAGCCGATAACGGGGATAATCCATCCGCCGTCCACAAATTCTTTAATCATCGACTTTTCTGGCTCCATTTGCAGATATTTACACTCTTTTTTTTTATTTTAAATGCTTTTTTAATGCTTCGTGAAACTTAGCAAACTCTTTCGGATTGAGATCTTTTTTGCGGTTCGGAGCGATTGTTCTATGATCAGTAACCATATCAATAGAAATGCCCCACTTCTTCATTAAAGGCGCTATATATTCGATAGCAGACTCAATGGCGGCGACTTGTAGAGGCTCGTCATAAGAGCTCCGCTCAAACGCTACACCGAGTGCAAAATTATTGAGGCTCGTCATGCCTTTGAACGAACTAACGCCAGCGTGATACGCTCTATTATCGTCGTGATTAGTGACTGTTCTGCGTCCATCTCGTGCGACAATGCAATGATAGCTTGCATAAAGCCGTTTGCCAGTTGACGGATTGTTGATGCGACTTGTCCAGTCAATTGATCCGCTGTAATTGCCTTCTGTATCGTGCATTACAATCGCTTTAGGCTCGATTTTACGAACATAAGGGCCATTAGTTTGCGGCGATAAAGCAATTTTTTCGGGATATTTGTTGGGCATTTTGTCGAAAGTTTTAGATTCAATAGAAGAAGAGCCAGAAAGGTTTTTTTTAAACCCAAAATGACTCGCTAATTTTGAGAAAAAACTTTTCACGCTCTCATATTTACACTATTTTTTTTAAGTGTCTGCTATTTCTTTTAGAAATTGATACGCTAATTTGTCTCGTTCTGAGGCTTTTCTCATCCTCGTTTCCGCTTCAAAAGAATGAGACGAGTAGAAAGTCGATCTATTAAACACCCAATCTTCGCCGCTTTTTTCGTCTATGCGTATAAAATATGAAGCTTGCCAATTAAATGACGCGCAAACATATTTGATGGTTATGTTTTTAGCTTCTGAATCAGATAGATCGACATTAATGAGTTGTGATACTTGCGTGGAAATCATAATAAGTTAATCTCTAATGGGGAAAAGTCTTCTATTTCGCGGCAAAATCCTTGCACTTGCAACGAATCAAAATCATGCGCTGCCAGCTTTAGCTGTTCGACTTTTGCAATGAATTTACAATAGTCTTCTTCCTGCGGATAGTCGATTTGAGTTTTGGTGTCTAGAATGCTATTGTTTTTTATTTCATATCTCATTGGATCAATCTCAAGCTCTAGAGGATGATAGCTGCATGAGCCTAAAACATAATTGACAATATTTTGATATTGAATGCGGATTTTCATACGTTGTGACGATAAATTTTATTTTATAATAAGCCGAGCTCGAACTTCTTCTAGAGAAGTAAAGATGTTTCGTCCGCCAGTTTTTTCATAAACATGATCGACACAAGTGTTGATGTATTGAGGATCATCTTTCCAAGCTCCATACCATGTTCTTTTTTTAATGCTTTTGGCGTGAACGTGTCCATGCACGTTAGCGACTCGACCACGCATTTCATGCGGGTGAATTGGGCAGTGAGTGAGCCACATCTTCTTATACGACAACATGCCGTGAATTTCATCAAAAGCTTCTGTTTGCTTTCGGGTAGAAACATAGTCATCATGATTTCCCTTGATAAGAATTTTGCGCCCTCGAAGATTTTTATAAACATCTAATGATTCATCACAGAACGCCGCATCTCCCATAACAAAAACAATGTCGTTTTTGCGAATTGTATTCTGCCAAAAATCGCAAAATATAGCAGTGTTTTCTTCCGTGGATTGAACCCATGGCCGAAACTTAGCGATGTTTTTATGCCCTAGATGTGGATCTCCCACGAAAAATGAACTCATTTTATTTTACCTGATCTGTGAAATCGTAAAGTTTAAAAGGATTTTCGCTTTTGAAAAAATCATTTTCGCTGTATTTTAATACATAGCCTTTAATTTGCCGTGCGCAGTCTTTAGCGAACTGTTCGGCTCCCTGTAACGCTTCATCATACGATTGATGAAAGTTGTTTTTTTTGTCAAATACTCTATATTTACTATACGCCATATTGTTATTTTATTGTTTCTAAAACGATGAGAAGAATAATTGCGGTAAAAGTTTGAAAGCTATTCATAAGTTAATTTAAAAGCAACAGTTCCTGTGTCGAAATTATTGGTAATGTAGCACTCGATGAACGCTTCATTGTTGTGAAATTTGGTGGAGTTAATTTGGATCACGTATTTAACTTTGTCAAGAATTAATTTGTGTAGATTTTCGGGCAGCGGCTCGAATTCTTCACAAACAGGCTCGTCCCCCAGCTTCCACGGAAACAAACTATTTTCGCCGATTACGGTAATTTTGGGCATTTTCATTGTTTTGCGAGTGCGGTATATTTTATTTGAGTTGTAATGTCTGTCATTTTAATCAAAGAAAGAAGATCTTTGCGGCCTTTTCTTTGGTAGCCAGTGTAGAGAGGCATTTTGGTATCCACGTTTAGTTTCGAGAGATCGCACAGCTTTTCGCACAAACGCGCCAAAAGTTTTCGATTGACTAGCAGAAAGTCTTCGGGACGCTCAAAAGCGATAATGTCAGAATCTCCATACAGCCAGCCTCTTTTGCCTTGCACGTTAGCGAATTCGATCCACACTACATCGTCATTGAATTTATCGTCAGCTCGCTTGACTTTTTTGCGGGATTTTACATCCACTGCTGTTCGCGGTGTCTTAACGCCCTCAATCCAAAAGTCAATGTGTCTCATCTCTTCTGGGAAAGAGGATTTTTCACAAGAAAGTCCAGCTTTACTCACGGAAGTTTCGAACGAACACTCAGCTTTTTCGCCGATTTGAAACGCCGCGCCTGTTTTGTCATATTTGTTTTTATAAGCCATCTCTGGTATATGATACTAAAATTGGGTCTTTGTCAAGAAAAACTTTTGCGTTGGGGTCTCTTTTTTGAATAGCATTTAAATATGTTTTTAATTTATGTTGTCGTTTGACCTCTCCCATAAATGGCAGAGAGCAGTCGAACAGCTCCCAATAAAATTCCCTAAATGTTTTAAAAGTTTTTGCAGTATAAAAAACAGGAGTGCTAAAAATAAATCGTATTTCTATGTGAGACTCTTCTCGTGAGACAGCTATAAAAAATCTTATACCACCATTTTGTTTGCAATAAAAAATATCACATTCTTTAAATAAATAATTATAAAAATTTTTAATTTGTATTAATCTCGCAGAGCGATTTTTTATAGAACAAAAATCATAAGGCTTGGAGCGAATGCAAAAATCTATTAATGCCGATTCGATCATTGGATCATTGTTTTTTAACTGCTGAAAGTTCATTTTTTATATTTATAATAAAGTGTAAACTGAGACATGGCACAAGGACAAAATAGAATAGCGAGCGGTTTATTAGAGCTGGAACCCACGGCTATTATAGAGCTTTTTGTATTGTATTTCAATACAATTGATAATCCAAATGCATTTATTGCGTTTCATGGAGGATCTGTATATAATCAAGGCATTGTATGGCAAGGCATAGAGTATCTGCCTATTCCTGTAGAAACGGATGGTTTTGAAGTTAATGCGAACGGTCAGTTGGCTCGTCCTAAAATGCGCATTTCCAACAAGGATTATTTTGCGACCGATTTATTGCTAAACAATGACGATCTGCAATTTGCCAAAGTTATACGCAAAAGAACGTTCGTAAAACACTTGGACGATGTTAACTTCGACGGAGGCAATCCTTGGGGAGAGGCGGATGCGTCCGCTGAACTGTCTAATGATACGTTTGTGGTCGGACAAAAGACTGCTGAGAACAAAGTCTTTATTGAGCTAGAGTTGACCTCTCCGCTCGACCTTGAAAACTTTGAAGTGAATAATCGCTTGATTATGGCGAGATACTGTTCGTGGCATTATAGAGGTAATGGATGCAACTATAACGGAATTCCCCTTGCGACAGAAGAGGGTGGCAGCTTGATAGTCGGAGATCCCGTGGATTGGTTCACCAATCAAGCTCTAAAAGAGTGGTCTGCTGATACTGGAACAACTTATGTATCTGGTGATGCCGTTTATCTTGAAAATAAAAAGATAACTATCGCTAATAGATCTAATTCGTCGCCGACTGAGTTCGCAAAAATTTGGTATGTATGCCAAGCGAATCATAACAGTTCGCGCTCAACAATACCAGACAAAAACCCATCTCTTTGGACACGCGACGGCTGCAATAAAAAACTTGATGGATGCCAATTAAGATTTGGTAGAGGCTCTCTTCAGTTTAATGAACGAAGTGTGCAGCGAACGGCTAATTTTGTTGATTTTACAACTCGAAATCCACAGGGAAGCTACTTTGCCAACTATAACGTTATATCTCAAAACGCTACTCTATCGGGATCGTCGGAAGTCCCATCGCATGAAGTTCTCAAAGCTGTCGATTTAATAACAAATACAAGTTGGCGAACCACTGGCAGTGCTAAAACTGGCGCTACGTTAACTTTAGAGTGGTCCAGCCCTCAAAATATTAATAGAATTGATTTGTCTGATCAAGGTTCGACTTATAATTTTAATAATGCTTATATTCGTTTATTTAATAATGCTGGCGCGGTAGTTCGAAGTGGAACGTTAGCTGTTCCAACAGGCGTAGCGGCAACAACCGAAGGAATTTTTGTACCAGCTCGAACTACCACTGGATTTGCAAATCAATTAGTCAAAAAAATTATTATTTCGGGCAGTGGTGTAGATACCGTTCCATCTTTAAGCCAAGTCTCCGTTTTCGAAGCTAACCCTCCGCATTTGGTTTACAATGATCTAGAGACTATTCCGTTACATAGAAACAAATTTTTTCAAATTTCCACATGGATTGTATTTGGTGAGAACTCCTCGCTCGGTGATCATTATTCTATATTTCACAATGTTAGCGGCAACTGTAGATTCAGCGGTATTAATTTATACGCTAAAGGGGGAGAGATGATCCTTGATTACGCCACTCGCACCATAGGCGCATCGCCGCAGGAACACGAAAAAACTTTAAGAATTCCGTGGGATATCAAAAAGTTGCAGCCTCTACACCTAATATGTTCTGGCGGAGACGCTACAGGACCATCGCCCACCTTCACAACCGCAGGTTATATTGAATTAAGTGACGGTGGGACGCTTAGAGCGCGGCAGACTGTAGGAGGAGGAGAATACTTTAGATTTAAAAATCCCAATTATCAAAGCGGTATAGCCAGTAATCAATATCGCCTCAAGTTCGGATTAAATGATTGGATGTTCCCGACGGGAAGCGAGTTTACTATCAGAACAGATTTACTCAAACAGGATCTTAATATGTACCAAATCACAGCTGGTCTGAAAGTTATTAGCCCAATTAAATTTGGACCAACAGCGTTTTGGACTGGTGCAAATGGCGTAGATGCTAGAATAGATGATGCTAGTCGGAGTGTCTTTAAAGATTATGCAGATTTCACGGGTCAATCATCAAATACCACAAATTTATTAGGATGGTGGGAAATGGCGATTAACGATGGAGTTTCGGGCATCTCAGCGATGAACAATCCATTGAAAAAATTAATTATTTCGGGAGATTCTCCCTCCGCCTTTAACACTTCCAGTGAAGCTATCATCAATTTAACAGAATTTGTCAAAAGAGCGAAGCAGAGCGTCGATCTGCCATTCGGCGGATTCCCAGGAACGGAAAAATATGGTTAAAGAAATAAAAAACAAAACAATCTCTAAAATACGCGACTTCGTGGTGAATTCTTGCAACGAGCAAACATCTCAAGAAGTCTGCGGATTTATTGGATACGATGGCTCCGAATACGTAGCTACGGTCGAAAAGAACGACGCTGTTGATCCCAAGAATTTTTTCTCTATTAATCCAGTTTCTTATTTGATGTTCGCGGAAAATAATGATATGCTCGCTGTCTTTCATAGTCATATCGTAGGAGATGAAACTCCTTCTGAATTTGACGTTAAAATGGCCGAGGCTTGTTGCATTCCTTTTGTTGTTTACTCTCTTAATACTAAAAAATTTCATATTTATGAGCCCAGCCATTCTGAATTGAATGTAAAAGCATTTACAAGGTTAAAGGAGCATCTCAAATGACGCAAGTGACACTACACGGAATATTGGCAAAAGAGTTTAGAAAAAACTTTAGCCTAGCAATTAAACGTCCTAAAGAGATTTTTGACGCTATTTCGTGTTCGCATAGCAATTTTCGCAACAGGATAGCGGAATTGGCTAACCAAGGAATTCATTTCTCTCTGCTTGTAGACGGCAAAAAAATGACTGCTATAGAAGAATTATCTATCGCGTCAGACAATCAAAAAATTGATATTGTCCCTGTGATTTGCGGCGCTGGGGCGGTCGTCGCCGTTGTTGGTGTGGCTGTCGCTTTAGGTGGAGTGGCTGCTGGTGTTGGAACAGCTCTGGGAGGCTTTTTATTATCTGTGGGATTCGGTTTAGCCATGAGCGGTATACAAATGATGTTGGCCCCAAAACCCGAAATGCAGCGTCCCGAATCCGTAGTAAACTCCGCGAAACAGTCTTTTCTTTTTTCTTCTAAAGCGAACGTCGCAGAACAAGGCGTTCCCGTCCCCGTAGGATACGGCAGATTGCGAGTCGGTTCGTCAATTATACAAAGCACCATAAAATCATATCCGCAAGGATTTGAAAAAAGCATCGCTTTAAAATCAAACGGCCAATCTATAAACAACGATAGATCGTAAAATGAGACACGTTAACAAAAAACAATCAATTAGAGGCGCGGGAAAAAAGGGGGGATCTCCGAAGCCTCAACCTGCGATTTTGCACCCGCCGAAGCTGGGTGGATTCAAAAGCGTTGCTTCTTTTAGTGTCGCGGAAATTGTTGATTTGATATCTGATGGGCCTATCGAGGGACTAGTTGATCAAAATGGCCAATTACTAGGCACTGATATCTTTAAAGGTGTTTATTTAGACAACACACCCATACAAAACACTCAAGCCTTAATTGATCAAGTCAAATTCAATGTCTCAGCTTCAATATCGACATTCGCCAACGCTGTCGCAAGAATTTGGACGGAACCAAATGGAACTTTAAAAACGGCTGATGGACGGCAAAGATTATTGTTTGGGTCTCACAGATTACCTGACTCTCAACCGACTGCGAGCTTTGGTGCATATAAGACCTACTTCTACTTCCAATTTTTACCTGGCTTTAGTGTCGGCCTCCTTTCCTCTCCTACAAAATGGATTCTAGCTAACAATAAAATAGAAATCCACAGAACCAATCCAATTGACAACGGATCGGTAATTTTCACTTCATTTGAAGTTTTTGTCAAAAGCATATCCAACACCTACCCTCCCACCCACGGCTCCAAACCAATTGCTGATGAAAATTTAACAAATCTAGAAAAAATTAAATCGTTAATGCGAGAATCTGCATACGGCTTTACGAACTCAGGTGAGAAAGCTGTATGTTTTATTATTATTGATTTGGGAGAAATATTTATGAGTGGAATTAAAGGTCTTCGAGGTGATCAAAGAATATCTTTTTCTATTAGCGGAATCCCTAATGAGTATGTGAATGTATTCGCTCAACCAGAAATTTCTGGCAATGCGTATACTGGTAAAGTTCGGAGTCTTCTTGTTTTATATGTGCCAATGGAAGAAGAGTCTAGCACAGTATATACAAGTAAGGGACCTTACTATTACTACTACATGCCAACAAATTTATTGACGGCTTTAAATAGCGCTGATATTAAATTACAAGCATATGAAAAATTTAACATATTTAACACCTCAAATCAATTTTTTAACTTTTCTAATGTATCTTGTCAATTCAAAAAGGGGGAAGAGCTTCAAACATCCTTGAATAACTTTGATAAAGTTTTTAACGACTATACGTATGATTTTCGGCTGTATGGACCATTCGATAAAACCAAAAACATTCAAAGAATCATATTAGACAGCAACTTCGTAAATGGAGCTAAAAATATGAGTTTAAGCCTTTTTCAAGCAGGTCTGCTTCGGGGGGATGAAGGTTCTATAGATTCCAGACCACCTGCCGACAATTACTCTAATTGGAACGATGAAAATGAAAAAAGAAATTATGATGCCTTGTCTGTCACGCACATTATCGAGAATCCTTTTGTAGATAGTGTGTCGGCTACTATCGTTGTAAACGCTTTAAGTGACACTGTAGAGACTGATGTAAATTTAGGCGGCACTATCGGAAAACTTCAAGCTGGTACAAAAATTCCTTCGGTTGTTGCGATAAGAATCGAAACTGGTAAAATAACCGATGGAAAAAGATTAAGTGTAAAGTTATACTCATACTCTATCGCTGGCTTGATTGAGGGACAGTGTGCTATTGATTTCGGCTCGAATGTTATTGAAGCGGAAAATTTATTAAAAGATTCTGTTCAAATAATTGAAGCAGATAATTTAATAAACGCTCCGCTGACTCAGCCCTTTGTCCTTCCCGCTCTTGTTGACGACGAAGAACCTTCTTCTACTAAAAGATATATAAAAATTGTTAAATTATCTGCCGAAACAAACTCTGTATTAATCAACAAAGATCTTGCTCTCGCGAAAGTAACTGAAATAATTGATCAAAAATTTTCCTATCCATTTTCAGCGATTGCGGGCGTTAAGCTTGACGCTAGAAGTTTCGGTTCTATTCCTGAGCGAAGTTACGATTGCAAATTAAAAAAAGTCCGAATACCTTCTAACTACCAAACTAAAGATCCTGCGTCTTCTCTCGACATTCGGTATGTCAGCAGCGTAACGGACTATACTACCAAAAAACAAATATACACAAAAGACTGGGATGGAACATTCACATACGGTTGGACAGATAATCCAGCGTGGATATTGTATGATCTGCTAACTAGCAAACGTTACGGTTTAGGATCTTATATAGACGAATCTCAAGTAAACAAATGGGAACTTTATAAAATCGCTAGATTTTGCGATGCAGTTGATGAAGAAGGTTATTTCGTTGGCGTTAGCAATGGATTTGGAGGTTTAGAGCCTCGATTCTCTTGCAACATTATGTTTAAAGAGCAAACGAAAGTTTATGACGCAATTAATGTCATTGCTAATTTGTTTCGCGGCATAGTATTTTTCGGAGGTTCAGAAATTCATTTTCTAGACGACAGGCCAAGAAAGCCGATAGCTTTATTTAATAATTCAAATGCAAAGGAAGGAGTATTTAACTACGGCAACGTTCGTAGAGACTTACAATTTAACACTGTAGAAGTTATATACTTAGATCGCTTCGACAACTATAAAACAAAAGTGGAATATGTGCAAGACGAGCAGGATATTCGCAAAAGAGGCGTATTCAAAACAACCATCAACACATTAGGCGTAACTTCAAGAGCTATGTCTCGCCGCATTGGTCAGCACATTATTTACCAAACCACAAAAGAAAACCAAACAGTGTCATTCGACGCTGGATTAGAATCTTTATTGTGCCGTCCAGGAGATTTAATTATCGTCGAAGACGAAATGAAAACGCGAGCTTCTAATTACGGACGAATATTAGAAGTCGATGTGGTGAATAAAAAGCTGAGAATCGACAATCCATTTATTAGTGGCGAATACACAGGATTCATTACTGTTTATTCGCCGACAGGCTATTCAACGAGCGAAGAATTAACCCAAATCGCTCAAATAAATAGAACAAGAGTTCAACAATTTTCTATTACTGGTCTGTTGGGGAACGGCGCATTGAGCGGCTTATATAAATTTTCTGGTTATACTTCTGGATTTAATAATTCCAATTATCCATCTCAATTTCCTCTTTATACAGGAACTGGATCGGCTGGTCAAAAACTATTTTGCTATTACAACACAGGCGCGACTGGATTTGTTTTTTCTACTGGATTGGCATTTCAAAATAATACCACATACGATAAATTCATAACAAATACAGGCGTATTTTATGGCGCAGATATCTCGTCATTAGCTTTTGGAAAAAGCGGTAACTATACTGGATTCACTTACAACTCGGCGGTTTCCAATAAAAGAGGAACTCCAAGCGGCGCGATCTCTGGCGCTATAAACTGGGATAGCACTTTATATCCACCAACAAAAGGCATTTTAGACGCAGAAATTGACACTTACAACATTTCGCAAATTACGAAAATGTCGTTAACTGGCTACGATAATACTATTGATTATGGCAGCTTTATTTCTTTAAATCAAAACGATCCAAATGTAGCATTTTTACCAGCGGTAAAAGCGGGAAGTGTATATAGAATAGAGCGTAAAAGCTCCTCGGATCAAATTTACAAAATCATTTCTATTCGCGAAAACTCTCAAAACGAATACAACATTACAGCTTCCCGATACGACACTGGAAAGTTTGAAACAATTGAAAAGTCTATTACTCAAGACTTCCTTGAAAACACTTACTATACTGGTATCGTTACAGTTGGAAATGTTCAAATTAGTCAGGTTGCTACGCCGCAAATAGTAGCGTTTTCTGGATTCGATCAAACATCATCAGGCTTCAAACTCACTGGAAGATGGACGAGCGGTGTCAACGCAACAGGCTTCAGCGCTTCTCTTAGCAACTCTTTGGCGGGATACTTTGAGTCTGTTACTGTCAATCAAACAGGAGTTCAATTCACTGGATTAACGAATATCGGCAATTGGAATCTCTCTGTTACAGCACTAGCAGCTTCTCCAAAAATAAACTCATCAGCGGCGACCACAGGAACGTTTGTGGCATACTCTGGCGCAGACACTACGACAATCACCAAACCAGCGATTGTTGGTTTTTCTATCGAATAATTTATGTTTTCATATCAAAATAAAGTAGTCGCAATTAAAGCAACAAGAACGTCAGGCTCTGGCGCTATTGATGTTTTAGTTAATAATGCGTATATAGGGTCGATAACTGGCACTGGTCACGGCGCTAATGCTTATTTTATTGGTTCTGACAATAGCTCATTAAATTTTGGTACTGATTCTATCTCTCTTTACCCCAGTTCAGTGCTATGGAGGGATTTTGCTATCGGAGGGGACTTGTCTTCGTCGGGAACTAGCGCTAACGATGGATATCCTAATTTCGGTTTGTTTTCAAACATAGCGCCTTATAACTTCGGCGCTAGTAGTGGTTATTTTGAACTCGAACACGCAAGTTTAGGGAGCGCTTGGAAAATATTTGTCGTATCGAATGGTGGTCGCAGTGAAATCAGCGAAATCGCTACAGAAGACCCATCAAATCCTTATGGATCATATCCCACCCCGTTTGGTGAAATACAGATTATTTCTTCAGTGACGGAAGATCCCGTTTATTATTTCAGTGATCTTTTATTAAATGTCGGATCTAATGATCTTTGCACCAGTAATCAAATTGGTAACGCCGCTATCTCAGGTCTCGAAATTGATTTGTATGATCTCAGCGGCTCTACGCTAGTTAATCCAAGTCCTATTCCAGCGACCAATTTCCTAACGGTTACGGGGTCTTTCACTTGGTCGGGAGCTAGTGCAAATGCCGTAAGCAGCGGTGGTAGATTAGCTGTTTTAAATACTTTTAGAAAGTCGAATATTCCGAAAAGATCTCTTGACTTATACATTGGAGCTACAGATACAGGTGTCGAAGGAACATGGAGATGGCTTGATGGATCATTATTAAGTGGCGGATATGAAAATTGGTATGAGGATGAGCCTAATGATTTCTCTCCAGGGGAGGATTATGCATATTCATATGGCACTTCATATGGTTTATCTCACGTTAATACATGGAATGATGGACCTAATTCTGCCAACGCTCATCCTTATAATGTCGGCGGATATCTTTTAGAGAAACCAGATAATTTTTGTTATATTTTTGATCTGCAATATCCCGCAGGTCGAACAGTGCCACTGACTGAAACTCCTCCAGTATTCAATGTTGACACTGGTAACTTGAATCAAGTATTCACAGGAAGCGGCGTTCACTTAAAAAAAGATGTCACGCTTTTCTTTGACATTTTAGATCAACAGCTTAACAAGGTTTCTTCTAATCAACAATTTTTAGAAAACCCCCTAATTAGCGGATGCGTATTCGATATTTTAAATGTGGATGGAACGATTGCTTCCGAAAACTTCTTCACTGGAAAATACTCTCGCTCGCTAGCCTTTTCAGCTTTAGATAACGAAAACGTTTTTGGATCTTACCAAAAAGACTTTGGAGTAAGGTGCAAGCTTCCAAATACTTTCGATGGTTCAGTTTTTACGGGCGAATTTTACGCCTATGGTAACGTGCCGAATATTTTGGACATTGTGCCAGATTATACAGAATTCTCTGGAGCAGCGCAAGCTACGGAGTTGATTAACACCGCGATTGTATTGCAGAACGATTTGAACTTCACGCAAATGGATCGGTATGATGTTTACGCTTTGACTGGCAGTGGCTCAGCGGTAAACGAATTGACCTATTTAAGTCCATTCGCTCAAGAAGGTTACTTGTTCTCTCAAAGCGCCGCAGACGTTGTAAACGCTCGCTCCCTCACAATCAACAGGGGGGCGTTGCCTCAAGACGTTCCACACTACTTCACGGTCGTTCCTTATGGAACGCTAGGCTCTGGAAGCTCATTTACGTTTGGACCTGCTACGTTTGTTACTGTCGAAAGTATTGTTCAGTTTCCCGAAACTAACTCTAGCGCCTTGAATTTATACTATGGCAATTCTTTTGGTCAAACCATCTATAAAACGGGGAAATTTTTAAGCAACACGGGCATACTGCATGAGTTCTCATCTGGACAATTCACTTCAGTAAAATATTTTATAGAAGTCTCTGGCAGCGGACAAAGAAGACTTTCCGAGTTGAAAGGTGTTATCAATACAACGGGTTTCAATTTAACAAAAGAATCCGTAAATGATACCTCTACACAGTATCAACTTACGGGTTCCTCAAGCGGGCAGTGTGGTCTATTTGCGAGCGGAAGCGGCTACGCTAACTACTCATACAAGTTGCAAGCTACTATGATCTAATTCGCGATCATCGCTTCTAGCCCTGCCAAGAAGCCAGACTTACTGTCTTCTGAAAGGCGACAGTAGATTCTTTTGGCTCTACGATACGCTCGTTTAGAAATTGGGTTTTCGGGGCTGAGTATTTTTCTCAGTTTTTTTGCTTTTTTATTGTTCATAATTTACTAATGTATGTTTCGGAATCTTTGAGGAATCCCATTTTTTTGTAGAATGATTTCAATTTTTCATGAGAAGGATTGTTGACAACCGTGGACATTGAGATGTATTTGCAACCCATTTTTCTAGCAGCAGCAATCGCTGCCTTAAACAGTTTATATCCCGCCGCAGGATTCTTGGACAACCATAGAAATTCGTGAATTATTTCTTGATTAAATTTCGGGCATCTAACTTTTTGAAAAGCGATCATAGCGTCGAATTTTTCATTTTTATAATGGCCCCACACCAAAAAGTCCCACGCCAAAATAGATGGATGCGCGAAGTTCGCCTTGATAGTCTCTGGATTATGAGCTAACAAGGCGTGTCCTTCATCGGAATCATGCTGTTCGAAAAGCTCATACATGTCGTCGATAAGCTTTTCAAACTCTACAGGATTGGAAATCCGTTTAATCATTAATTTTTTTGATCAAAACTCTAGCAGTCTTCGCGGGAACGTCGGCGAAACTCTTCCAATCCTTGGCATCTGCCAAAAGACTTAGAGTAGATTCGTCGCTAGCTTCCGAAGCGACAGTCCACATATTGCGAAGATGCGCTTTAAAATCTTCAAACGAAAAGATTTTCAGCTTGTCGTTGACATTCTTTTCCAAAGCTCCTTGAGGAGTAATGGGAATGGCTGTCGATTGAATCAGATCAGAAATATCTACTGACTTGTTTTTAGATTTGTCGATTTCATCTGCCCCGACAATGTGAATATTTAGGAAGTTGCGAACGCATCGAACGAATGCTCGATTACACGCGATAGTTTCCAAAAACTTTAAACAGAAACTGTCAGTATTCGCTTCTGTAGCGTTTGCGATGTCTTCAAAATGAACAGGCTGGTTGCTTGTTTCAAAGTTGCCTAGCCACTCGATTGAGCAGTGTGCGACGACATAATTTGGAGATATGTGATCGACTTTATAACTGACGCTTGTGAAGCCTCGAAGACGCGCTAATTCTTTGATGCCGCCAAGCATAATCAAAAGCTGTTTGTCATCCAAGCCTTCAATTGAAGTGGGCATCGGTTGCTTTCGCAGTTCAAAGTAATCTTTGTTCGGATACAAAAACTGAGGATCAATCATCGCCCGCCAATCCACAAATCCTTCTGAAGTGAACTTGTATTCTTTTTCGTTGATTAGTCCGTCTTGGTCTCTTGTTATTTTATTTTGTGTCATAGATATAGAAATGATTTAATTCGCTTAGCAGCAGCTCATTATCTTCTATGATTAGATTAATGTCAAGAATATTTTTATCTTTTTTCCAATGATAGGTGCTTGGGTATTTTTTACCGCGAGACAGTATCGTTTTGTTTGAGTGAAACGAGGATTTGTTAAAATTGATTTTTTTATCTTTTAAAATAGACTTGTCCACGCTAATGTAAACCTGCACATTAAAATCAAAATACTTGTCTCGAATTTTTGGGAGAATGGCGCTGTCTTTCACCAACAAATTGACGGTGATTCCTAAGCCGCCGATATAGTTCAGATAATCGTGAGAAATGGAGCTCTGCTCATCCACGAAAAAAGAAATGCTCTTTAGCTTGCCGCGAACTTTCTGAATGAATTGATGGGGTATCATTTTATCAGCAAAGAATGAAAACGACGGCAAATATTCGCACCACGTTTCGACATATGAATGAGAATCGAGATAATCAAGTCTCATAAACCAATGCTTTTCCGACATTCCTGGAATTTGTTCGAAGAAGTCTGGAACCAACTCGAAAACAGGATGATGATAAAAATCTCCAATAAAACGAGTTTTAAGCGGAATAGATTTATCTGGCGCAAATTTTTTAATAATTGCGTTGGCGATGTCTTCGGGTGGAATTTTGTTGATTGAATCGTGTTGATCCACAACATTAAAGCTCGGCTTGACTTTCCAAGGAGCTTCGATATTTGTTTTATTTTCGGGGGAGCTCCAATATCCATCGCAACAGGCGGCGTAAGAGTCGCCGAACAATGCGACAATGGGAACTTCGTTGAAGCTCGCGTAGTGCATGAGAGCGTCGTTACACCCAATATGCAACAAGCTGTTTTGAACAATATACGCTTGCTTTTTAAAATCAAGATCAAAAATCATTTCATCAACTGACGAAAGCTTCGGCGATTTTGACGAGCCGATTTGAATAATTTTAATCGACTGCTTCTGCAATGTTGAGCGAATGCTGTCGAAAACTATGTCAAAGTATTTGTATTGTTTCGATTGAATTTGAGACTCTACAGATACGGTGATATACTTATCTGGAATGACTGGAAAAAAATGTTCCGCCAAAACAGGCTTGCCAATTTTCACGCCAAGATTTTTAGCGTATTCTTCTACTAAGTGACTCATTGTAAATTGAATTGAATTTTATCTTTGCCGCCGTGGATATAGCAAATGTTTTTTTGAGTTGTGGTAGTCGGCATAAAGGCTATATCGAAGTATCCCTTATGATCGCCCGCTCCCTCTAAAATAAATGAATTTTCTAACATTTCAGAATATAAAATACATTTGTGAATAAAAGGATTGTCTTCAATCAATGGAAAATATTCTTGTCGCGTAGCGAAATAAATATTGTAATTGGGATATTGTTTGTGCAGGTTCTCCATTAGACCGTTCAATAAAAGAACGTCCGATTCTCCTCCTTGCACCAAAACGCAAATGCGTCTGCCTTGATCGTCTTTTTCTAAAACGCTTTCAAAATCAATTGGCTTTTGCTGTTGCTGCAAACACACTTGGCGAAAATGATTATGCATTTGTTCTCGATTGATTTCTTGCTGCAATTTGCTGCTCCATATTTTAAATGAAGTGTGATTTTCATCTATTGTTTCTCCAAGCATTTCTTTGTGGAGCGAAACGATGAAGTCTTTTTCGTTTGCTTGGAAGTCGGGTTGATATTCAGAATTGAATCGCGAAGGAGGATTATCGAAGTCGTAATCGACTTCGGGCATTGAGTCGATAATGCGCTCTAATTCTTTGCCGATTGCTTCAATCGAACATTCGTCTATTACAAACTGACGAGCCTTGATGCCGATTGCCGCTCTCTCAATCGAAGGCATATTATAAACAGCAAGTAACTGTTCGGCGATATGATTAGGATCGGTAGAAGCTTTAATAAATTGAGTTCCTGGCTCTCGGTATTCCGCCCAATTAAGAGGCAAGCCGCCGCTTTCTTCTGTGCAATATTCTTCGCCGCAAGAGTAGTTTGTAACAAGAGTAATCAGCTCTGTGAGTTTCGCTTCTTGAATTGGAATTTCTTGACCACCGCTTGTGAATGGGTGGCAGTATACATCCATCAGGTTGTAGATTTCATTCAATTGGTTTTCGCTTGCTCCGTTGCTAATATTTGTAGTGCTTACTGTCTTTTTGCCGCCGCACGAAGGGCAGTCGCGATCTTGACCGACAAATGGAGAAACAAAATAACTTTTGCATTGATGACAAAAATAAGTAGTTAGAATGTCTTTGCTATCAATATTTTTTTCTTGTAGAAGTGTGGGAATATCCCACCCCTCTGACCAGTGAGTGTGAAGCAGAAGTTTGGCGTTGGGAACCTGCTGTTTGAAAATTTTAAAACCTTCCAGCAGATTGGGAACGCTTTTTCTCAATTGATTTCTAAACACAAAGCCTACGATAAACTCATCGGAAAGATTGAACTTCTGGCGCAATGCAGCGCGTCTATGATCATCCATCCTATAGAATTGATTAACGTCTAAGCTTCCGTGTAGAGTCTTGATATGATTGTAACCCATTTTTTGGAACGCTTTTTCCGCAAAAGAAGACCACACATAATAGTGTTTGATTTTCGGCGCAGCGTCAATAGCTGATTGCAGAATAGGCAAGCTGTCGAGCGTAGTCCAAATCATTGAATTCACTTTATTCCACCAAGGCTTTTCATAAAAACCATCAAATGCCCAAATATCCTCGATACCGATATAGACATCAGGACGCACAGTATTGATAACTTCGTCTATACCAAAAGCTCCATATGCAGCTTGACGCTGCTGATGTTGATCTTGATTAATTTCCGCCATCTTTTGGACATCAGGCAAAGAGCCGTAGGTAGTCCATGGAGTGCCGCTTGCCTCTGGACAGCTTCTCATTAGCCCATTGGCAAGTTCAAAGACTTCATACTTACCCGTATTAAACAGATAGCGCAAGATATTTTTTTTATGCTTGCCGAAGCCTGTAAAAGCCTTGCAAAAATTACTGTGGAGCAGTATCTTTTTTTTAGTCATCGCTGCGATTTTGTGTTTGGGCGTTGGTGCGAGTTTCGTAAAGTTTCTGCAAAATCATTTTACAGAATTCTCGAATTGCATAAGCTTCTCCAGGCTCGATACCGATACCGAATTTTAAAGCTGAGTTTTTGGTAATCGAAAATGAGAACGCTTTAGATCCGTCGCTTTTTACATATGGTTTAAAAGAGATGGCAGTCTTGTTGGTTTCGTGACTGTGGAACGCTTTATATTCGCAGTAGTTTTCAATTGCATTGATGATGCCGCCTACTTCAAACTCGTTGAGTTTAATGATTGCAGTTTTTTCGGGGTTTTTGACATTCTCCGAAAAAGAGCCGTTCTTGGTTTTTTCGTTCCAAGAATGCTGCATAATTGCATTGACATAAAGACACGGTTCTTTGAATTTGCCAGACGTTCCGAAACGAAAGGAGAATGCGCAACCACCGTTTTTTGAATTGGGCTTGTAAAGTTGAATCATATTCTGATTTTAAATACATAGTTGAATTTTTCCACCAAAAGTGTAAGATATTATGTGCCATACTTAAATCATAATATTCCCACGATTACCTGCTTATTGCGCAACGAATATCTTTTTAATCATGAAAAGGGGCATGGCGAATACACTTCATGCGATGTTCATTCCGTGGCATCTATTGAAAAAAGGGTTCCTTTATTTGAGGCGTTTTTAACAAATGGAGTTAATTGGACGCGCAGACCTATCACGGCATTTTGTTGGAAGCCGTGCGATCCAGTTCCGCTTGAACATGCGATGTATTGGGATTGCTTCAGTCCATATATCGACGTTCAATTTCGCGCTCGTATGAAAGGGCTTAGAGCTCTACTTATCACGCCGCAAAACACTAAAGAGGCTGGAGAATACATGTTTACGCTAGATTGGGGCTGGGAGAATAAAAGCATCTTGGACACTAATTTCTCTGAAACACCAGAGCATAAATGCGCTCATGTGTTCAAAATGGACAATGGTAACTTTTACGC
>Ga0209444_10000734_pt1 | contig 18280 bp, 13 predicted proteins | sample LauGreFaBDMM15DN_2_FD_188215 | JGI IMG/M metagenome (GOLD analysis project Ga0209444, IMG submission 188215) | Freshwater lake microbial communities from Lake Michigan, USA - Fa13.BD.MM15.DN (SPAdes) (version 2) | ecosystem: Environmental > Aquatic > Freshwater > Lake | place: Lake Michigan...
TGTCTTTCAATGCCTCGTCGTCGTCATACATTACATAAATTACTTTATCTGACATACCCTAGGGATTAATGGTGTTTGTGATAATCTGGTGATTCTTTGAACGATTGTCCTGATCCTTTCAAGATTGTTTTTACCTCGTTCAAAGCCAAAACTGGGAAGAAACGTGCAAATAACAAGAAGAAAACGAAGAATAATCCAATTGTTCCTATGTACACCCCGATGTCGATGTGACTTGGGAAGTGCATACTCCATGCTGCAGGAATGTAATCGCGGTGGATGGAAGTCACGATGATTACATAACGCTCGAACCACATACCGATATTTACAACAATAGAAATAAAGAAAGTAAACATTAAACTTCTTCTCAATTTAGGAATCCACATTAACTGAGGAGAAACAACATTACATGTCATCATGGAAAAATATGCCCACCAATATGGTCCAGTAGCACGGTTGATGAACGCATATGATTCATATTCCACACCTGAATACCAAGAGATAAATAATTCCGTGATGTAGGCCGTTCCAACAATCGAACCTGTCACCATGATGACGATGTTCATGTATTCAACATGCTTTGTATGGATATACGCCTCTAAGCCCATTGCTTTTCTCATCACCAACAATAAAGTTTGTACCATTGCAAATCCAGAGAATACAGCTCCAGCCACGAAGTATGGAGGGAAAATCGTTGTGTGCCATCCTGGAATCACCGATGTAGCAAAGTCAAAGGATACAATCGAGTGAACGGAGAATACCAACGGTGTTGCCAATCCAGCTAACACAAGTGATACTAATTCAAAACGGTTCCAATGTTTTGCGCGTCCAGACCAACCAAATGACAAAATCGAGTACATTTTTTTCGATAATGGCTTCTTAGCGCGGTCACGAATTGTTGCGAAATCTGGAATCAAACCGATGTACCAGAAAACCAAAGAAACAGACAAGTAAGTCGAAATCGCAAATACGTCCCAAAGTAATGGAGAGTTAAAGTTCACCCAAAGGGATCCGAATTGATTTGGCAACGGAAGAACCCAATATCCAACCCATAAACGTCCCATGTGAATTAATGGAAACAATCCAGCCATAAATACGGCGAAAATGGTCATTGCCTCAGCAGAACGGTTAATCGCCATTCTCCATTTTTGGCGGAATAATAAAAGTACAGCTGAAATCAAGGTTCCGGCGTGACCAATACCTACCCACCAAACGAAGTTGGTAATATCCCAAGCCCATCCAATGGTTTTATTCAATCCCCAAACTCCAATACCTGTTCCTAGTAAGTATAAGATACATCCTACACCATACAATCCAATGATTAAAGCAATCCCAAATAATGTATACCACATTTTAGGTGCTTTATCTTCAATTGGACGACAAACATCTTCTGTAATGTCATGGTAGGTCTTATGACCTAAAATGAGGGGTTCTCTGATTGCTGCTTCCTTTTGCATTTCAGTTATTTAAATTGATTAATGATGTTTTTTGTTTTCCCCGTGATGTGTGTCCACTTGTAATTTACTTAACAAGTCGTTTTTCTCATTTCGCACTTTCACTTGGTACCAAACATTTGGTTTAACACCAACTTCTTCTAATGCTTGATAAGCACGTGTTGCCTCAGATTTTGTACGAATCACTGATTTCAAGTCGTTCCAGTCTCCAACGGTTATCGCGTTTGTTGGACAAGAATCAGAACATGCTGTAGCAAATTCGCCATCAACAATTTCTCTTGCTTCTTTCTTAGCGGATAATTTTGTAGATTGAATTCGTTGAACACATAAAGAACATTTTTCCATCACACCTCTTGTACGAACTGTTACGTCTGGGTTTAATACCATACGTCCTAAATCATCTTGTGCAGGATTGACCTCGGTCATCTTCTTATATGATGGGTAATTAAACCAGTTGAAGCGACGTACTTTATATGGACAGTTGTTCGCACAATATCTTGTACCAATGCAACGGTTATATGTCATCTGGTTTAATCCTTCATTGCTGTGTGTTGTGGCTGCAACCGGACAAACCGTTTCACACGGTGCGTGATTACAGTGGTGACACATCATAGGCATGTGCAATACTTTCGGGTTTTCCGCAGCTAATTCTGCTTTGTCAAAAGAGAACGTTTCTTTGTCCTTTCTCGTACCTACAGTTGCTTCTTCGTCAGAGGCAAAATAACGGTCGATTCGCAACCAGTGCATTTCACGTCCTCTTCTTACTTCATCTTTACCTACTACTGGAACATTGTTTTCAGATTGACAAGCAATCAAACAAGTACCGCAACCTATACATGATGAAAGATCGATACTCATTCCCCAACGGTGACCAACTTTTTCAATTGGATGTGCATCCCATAAATCAAACTCTGACATTGGAGCTTCCACGTGATTTCCGTGTTCATCCAATTTCTGTAAAGTATGAGGGGGGTTAAATGTACTTCTATCGTTGTTTTGGTAGATATCCAACGTTGTCTCGCGAACAATTGAATAGCGTCCCATTACAGTATGATGAATTTGTGTTGCTGCAATTGGATAAACACCTTCTGATGTACCCACTGTCGCTGCAGCAGCGTATTCAAATGTCATTCCGTTAGACACCAATGCATAAACATTTGCTCCAATCGGCTTGCGATTTCCAGCTTCGTTTAATTCATATCCACCGTATTCTTTTGTTTGGAAAGCTGCTTTACCAATTTTTTCTCCATTCGCTCCACGACCGTATCCTAAAGCGATACCAATCGTTTTAAGCGCTTGTCCTGGCAATGGATAAACTGGAAGCGTTACGCTTTTTCCATTGACTTTAACAGTCGTTAAATTTAATCCATGCTCTTGATCATATGTTGTTACGAAACCTTTCGCTTTCATTTCAACAGGATTCATGGTGATGTAATTATCCCATGTTACTTTCGTGATTGGATCTGGTAGCTCTTGTAACCAAGGGTTATTTGCATGAGCTCCTGTTCCAATACCTGCTTTTTGGTAGAAAGAAACTTCCCATTCTGCAGATTTTGGCAATGTTGCTATTTTCGCATCCGAATAAACCAATGTACTTGGCACAAGCGCTTGAGGCATCGCACTGTTGTGGATAGCCATAGCGAAGTCATCTGTTGGGAATTTGGACGCAAATGTTGCTTTTGTGTAATCATAAGCAACTGAAGAATCTTTTCCTCCGCGCACCGCTGTTCCATTCCAAACCAACAATGATTCTAATGCAGAAGCCGTTTCTTCACCTAGAGGACGAATCGTTGGTTGAGATAATGCATATTCACCTGCTTTCGCTTCAAAATCACCCCATGATTCCAAGGCGTGGAAACCTGGACAAACATAAGAACAAAGAGATGCTGTTTCATCTGCGTAAGATGAAATTGCTACAGATGTTTTGATTTTTTTCAATCCTTTCGCGAATGCATCACCATTAGGTAAGGTATATGCAGGGTTCACATCCATCATCAAAAGTACATCTGGACCGTTACCAGCTACCACATCTTTTACCAATTTCGATACTTTCGCATCTTCTGATTGGAAGAGATTGATTGGATTAGCTAAATCGATTGTTGTCCCGTATGATTGTAATAAGTTGTTCAACTTGTTAGTCAACTGTTGAACACCAATATTATTAGAACCAGAAACAACCAATGATTCTTTTTTCGATTTTTTAAGCGCTTTGATGGCTTCATCAGCTATCGCTTTTGCCGAAGAATTTAACTCAGCAGACACGCCAGCGTTTCCACCTAAACCTTTAATGATATAAGCCAATACTGCAGCTTGTTCAGATGGTTTGATCATTCCGCGGTAATCTGCATTAGATCCTGTAACAGACAATACAGATTCAAATTGAATGTGTTTCGACATCCAAGCTGCATCTGGATTGCGCGTTAATGCATATTGACCAGTATATTCTGTTGCAAGCAACCAAGTATTCAAAAAGTCTGCGTCAACAGATACAATTGTTTTTGCTTTGGAGAAATCGTAACCAGGAATTATTCTAGCACCGAAGTTCGATAAGTTTGCTTCACGCATTCCAGCGTAAGAAACTGCATCGTATTGGATGTGTTGGAATTTACTTCCATTTTCACCGTTTAATGAAGCAGACATTTCAGCAATAGCGCGCTTCACAGAAGGACTAATCACAGTGTTTGTCATTAAGGTTACTGTTTTCGCTGAAATCAGAGCAGAAGAAATCGCTTTATCTATAGAAGTCCAAGAAGCAACCGTTCCACCTGCAGTCGGATGATTTAAACGTTCACTATCATACAAACCTAAAACAGACGCAACGATTTGTGCATTTACGCCACCTTTTGTAAAACCGAAATCTTTGTTTCCTTTTATAAAAATCGGACGAGCCTCACGCGTTTTCACTAAGATACTCGCGTATGAATTTCCATCGTAATATGTGCTTGTATACCATGTTGGCATACCTGGTGTCACATCTTCAGGTTTAATTACATAAGGAACAACCTTTGTAACGGGGGCTTCACAGGCAGCAAGTGTTGCCGCAGCAACTGAAAATCCTAAAAATTTAAGAAAATCTCTTCTTGCAGTAGAAGTTTCAGCTAATTTTTCGTCAGACAAGAATTCCTCAACAGATTGTTGATTCGGAAATTCTTGTTCTTTGTGCTTAATGAATTCAGGCGTCTCCTGTAATTCTTCAAGTCCTTTCCAATATTTTCTAGTCATTCCCATAGTCTTTTCTTCGACAAGAATATTATTAATTTATTAATAGTGGCATTTCGCACATTCCCAACCGCCTAGCTCACTTACAGACACTTTACCATCTGTGTAATATTTTTTGTACAATGCTGGGTTCTTTTTCAATCGGCTGTGAATTTCATCATAGTAAGCATTTTTACCATCTCCGATTTTCACATCTTTCTTACCGTGACATTCGATACACCAACCCATTGTTAAGGTAGGTTTAGTAAGTTGAATGTTTCCTTCGATTTTATTCAATTCAGATACTGGTTGAACTTTTGCCGCTTCGCTCATCACCGTCATATCACCGTGACATTGTTTACAATCTACCCCTCCAACAACAACGTGTTGAGAGTGATTGAAGTAAACGTGATCAGGTAGAACGTGCACTTTATTCCAAACAATTGGCTTCGTATGTCCAGTGTACTTTCCTGCTCCTGAGGATGCATCCCATCCAGCTGCAGCGTAAATTTTCTTAATTTCTCCTGCGAAAGGTTTTCCTTCTCCGTTGATTTGTTTGTGGCAATTCATACAAACATTCACTGATGGAATTCCAGCGGATTTCGATTTGGCAACCGAATTATGGCAATACTTACAATCGATTCCGTTAATTCCAGCATGCTGGCTGTGTGGGAAAGCGATTGGCTGAGAAGGTTGGTAATCTTCCATTATGTTAATGCGGTACAAACCTTGGAATAAAGTAACGATGACAGCAATTACTGTTACGAGGGATGCAAGTCCAACCCAAAGTCGGTACTTCCATGCGATAGTTCTTAATTCCTCCCCGTAAGTTAATTTCTCTTGGTGTTCAGGATTATCAGATGTTGCAATACTCAATTGACGGCGAACTCCACCTACCGCAAGTATAACAACGATAAAAATAACTCCCATTACAATCCATATCCAACCAACAGATCCTTCTTCTTCCATTGGGTCTAATACAGGTGCATTGGGGTCAACTGGTCCGCCAGTTGTCGTTGCCATCGCCGGGTCTGGCTGTGCGTCAATCCAATCAAGAATTGAAATTATTTCCTCCGTTTTTAGGTCAGGAAAAGCAGACATCGCGGTTGGAGACCATTTGGAAACTTCAGCAGCATACGGATCCGCAGCTACAGCGTTTTGCCAATTGTTTACCCATTTGATGATGCTCCCTTCTTTCGCACCACCCGCAGCCCATTTGTCGCGAACTTGGAACAACTTTGGTCCAGTACTATTCTTGTGGGTTTGGTGACAAGTAGCACATTTTGATTTGAAAAGTGCCTCTCCTTGAGCTTTTGAAAAGTTGGTCAAACCAACAAAGCCTAATGTTAACGTAACGAACGCTACAGATTTTAAACGATTAAGCAACTGAATTCTAGATATTTCCATGTATAAACTACTAATTCACTCTTAAAAATAGCGCGGTCAAAACCGCTTTTTATCGGGTGCAAAATTAGGAGAATCAAGGCATTATATGACACTTTCATGACAAAAAAAGAAAAAATAAAGCTAATTTAAAATGATTCTAAATAGGGGGAATTGGATGGTCAACGTAAATGCCTAATTTTGAGGTATGAAAACAAGAAATTCAGTGTTCGTCATTTTCGTTTTTAGTTGTTTGGTGGCAGAACGAGTTAACGGACAAATCAGCATTCAAGCAGACGAAAGAATAGTGCAACAAATCGCAAAGAAAGCGAGCAAAGAAATGAGTGGGTATAGGCTTCAGATTTGTTTTGACTCAGACAAAGCTATCATCGACGAGGCGAGAAACCGCTTCATCACGATGTATCCGAAGATTGATACCTATGTAACGTTTGAAGCTCCCAACTTCAATTTAATGGTGGGTGATTTTCGAACACTTTTGGAGGCAGAGAAAGTGCAAGAAGAGATTTCCGGGCAATTCACCATTGTAATTATCCACAAAACACTGATCCATTTACCCCGAATCGATTAATTGCTAAAAATGTCTCCAGCCTTGCGCTTTCAAGGTAACAGCGGAACCGTTTTTATCCACTAAATACGTTCCGTCTTCGGCGCTCGTGATGTGGCCAATGATAGAGAAGTTTGGGTTGGACTGCACTACCTCAAAATCACTTTGTTTAATGGTAAAGAGTAATTCGTAATCTTCCCCTCCATTTAGGGCGCAAGTACTCGGGTCTAAATTAAAATCAATGGCTGCCATCGAGGTTTTTGAATCAATTGGTATTTTCTCATCATAAACATGACAACCAACATTGCTCGTTTTGCAGAGGTGCAAGATTTCACTCGCCAATCCGTCTGAGACATCAATCATAGAAGTTGGCTGAACACCTAATTCTTTCAAATAATTCACCACATCTACTCTAGCTTCTGGTTTTAGTTGTCGCTGCATAATGTAATCGTGCCCATCTAAATCTGGTTGAATCGCCGGATTTGATTTGAATACATCTTTTTCTCGTTCTAACAGTTGTAAGCCCATATAGGCGCCCCCCAAATCACCTGAAACAACAAGTAAATCAAACTCTTTCGCGCCAGATCGATAAACAATTTCTTCTTTTTTCACTCGGCCAATTGCTGTGATGGTAATCATCAATCCGGACGTGGAACTTGTCGTGTCTCCACCTACTAAATCAACCTGATATTCTGTACAAGCTAATTTAATTCCAGCATACAGCTCTTCCAAGGCTTCTAGGCTGAAACGATTGGAAACTGCTATCGCAACAGTAATCTGTTCCGCTTTTCCATTCATCGCGCAAATATCGGAAACGTTTACAGCTACAGCCTTATAGCCAAGATGTTTCAATGGCATGTACATTAGGTTAAAGTGGATTCCTTCGACTAATGCATCCGTGGAAACAAGTAAATACTCTTCATTTCCTGCGTCAATCACCGCAGCGTCATCCCCAACCCCTAAAATAGAGGTTGAATTTTTCAATTCCACACCCTTGGTCAGTTGATCAATGATACCAAATTCACCTAATTCGCTAATATCCGTGCGCGTTTCACTCATGCTTATATTTTTGACAAAGATACATGATAATCATTGAATTGAATTTTACTGAATTTTCCATAACTCAAACGTGGTATTTCGTAACTTTGAAAAAAAAGAAATCGATGAAAAAAGTCCTGTTTTCCATTTTGATTGGCACAATCATTCTTTTGCCCTCCTCGCTGTTGCACGCGCAAGCCGGGATTTTCAAGGTGCGAATAATGGTAGACAAAGCGCTCACAAGCAGTGTCATGATCACCACCTCGAATCAAAATGTCAATGCTTATTCAAATTTCAGGTTTCCTTCCAATCTTCAGGACTCCATTAAATTAGCCGTTCAGAAAACCGTAAAAACACAGCTTTTCCAAGATGCAATATATATTTACGACCTCAAAGCAGATGGAAATAAACGAGCAACCCTTGAAATGGGAACATATGCTGGTGGTTTTCCAAAAATGACGAAAAAAAGAGCAATTTACAGATATGAAGAAGAAGTGTATGTCAAAATAAAATTGAAAGTTCAAGGGTATAAAGGGCCTGCTTTTGGGGCAATGGGAGTTCAATATTCTAATATACATCCAACTGTTAAATTCAAGATGAAAGCATTCGACACAGATAAAAAGAAAATCTATTCGCGTAAAATCAGGCTTTGGGATTTTGACAAAATAAGTAGCGTTACATACGGAAATCAGTTTGGTACAATCACCAATACAAACGCATTAAATGCGGAGCAAATCTATCAAATGATGAAGCACACCTTGAAGGTTTTCAATGAAGAAGAAGGACGGAACCGATAAAAACAAAAAAACCCTTGAAACATCATGTTATCAAGGGTTTTATCATTTTTTATCGTTGGCCCACTAGGGCTCGAACCTAGACTCTTCGGTACCAAAAACCGACGTGTTGCCAGTTACACCATGGGCCATTCAACATTTTTTCAAATGCGATGCAAATTTAAGAACATTTTTTCTTGTTTTCAACTAGATTGAAAAAATAAATTCATTGTTCTTGCGTATTTGCATGAAAGGATTGAATTTTCAATGCGAATATTCTTAAATTCGCAGGACAAAAAAACGAACTAATTCGCATGCTCATGAATTATACTAAATGGAATACCCTACTTGGCTGGCTTGTTTTTATTATTGCTAGTACTGTGTATTTATTAACGATTGAATCCACAGCAAGTTTATGGGATTGTGGTGAGTATATCACCGCAGCATACAAATTAGAAGTTGGACACCCTCCGGGCGCTCCATTATTCATGGTATTGGGACGTTTATTTAGCTTATTCGCCGCTCCGGAATCGGTTGCCGTATGGATTAATGCACTTTCGGCGATATCAAGTTCATTGACCATTTTATTTATGTTTTGGTCCTTGACATTATTGATCAAAAAAATCATTCTTACGCAGCAAAAAGAATTGACCTCAGGAAATCAAATCGCCATTTTTGCTTCTGCAACTATTGGTTCTTTAGCTTACACTTTCTCTGATTCCTTTTGGTTCTCAGCTGTTGAAGGCGAGGTTTACGCCATGGCGTCCTTGTTTACAGCTGTCATTTTCTGGGCAATACTAAAATGGGATGAAGAAATGGGCGTGTTCAAGTCGGGTGAAATCTCCGATGATTATCGTCCAAACAGATGGATTCTCTTGATTTTCTTTATGCTTGGATTAGCAATCGGAGTCCACTTACTAGGAATCTTAGTTGTTCCAGCAATTGGATATATGATTTACTTTAGAGTGAAAGAGGAAACCAATTTAAAAGGCATCCTATTAACTGGAATTATCTCCATCGTTACCCTAGGATTCATTCAAGAAGGAATTATCCCAGGCTCTATCGCAATGGCTTCTAATTTTGAAGTGGCATTTGTGAATAGTCTCGGACTACCTTTCTTTTCCGGGACCATTTTCTTTTTCATTTTGCTGATTGCTGCGTGTGTATTTTTGGTTAGATGGGCAAGAAAAAAAGGCAATACATTGGTTTACAATGCCATGATGGGATTAGTCTTTTTACTAATCGGGTATAGTTCATTTGCAGTGATCGTCATTCGTTCAAATGCGAATACACCCCTTGATGAAAACGATCCGGAAAACCTAGTTACACTGCACTCTTATTTAAAACGCGAACAATATGGTTCCGCACCAATCTTTATGGGTAATTATTGGAATTCCTTCCGTAACGGGGAGGAAATGACCGAAAATGGTGCAAGAATATTGAGTAATGATGCTTGGAAAGATTTATCTCCCTATTACTTACGACGTTTTGTCATCACGGAGGGCGATGTCGAAGTAAAAGCATTTACCAAAGAAGCGGATGCAAACAAATGGGTGAGTGAGCATAAAGGAGCTTACGCCATTGAGGAAAAGTACTATGAAAGCAATTCCTCTATCAGACAAGGTGCTGTGGCTACCTATGCTCAATCAACTATTTTCCCAAGGATGTACTCTGGTGACAGCCCTGTTCATAAACAAGGGTATCAAAAATGGTCGGGGTACGATCCAAATGATGGGACGAATACAGAAATTGGTCGGGATGGAAAACGTTTGCCAAGTTTCGGTGAAAATCTCACCTATTTCATGCGTTATCAGGTAAATTGGATGTACTTACGCTACTTCATGTGGAATTTTTCGGGACGTCAAAACGACATTCAAGGACACGGAGACAATCTACACGGAAACTGGATTTCTGGGGTTTCCTTCTTGGATGAAGTCAGACTGGGTAGCCAAAAATTCCAACCACATTATACCACGGAAAATCCAGCTAACAACAAATTCTTTATGTTGCCGTTGATTTTGGCATTAATCGGACTTGTCTTCCACTATCGTAAATCGCCAAAAGATGCATTTGTGTTAACACTAGCCTTTATATTTACTGGATTAGCAATTGTTGTTTATTTGAACCAGAAACCAATGGAGCCTAGAGAGCGCGACTATGCATATGCTGGTTCTTTCTATTTCTTCGCCATGTGGATTGGGGTTGGTGTTTATGCCATCTACAACTTTATCCAAAGTAAAATTGCTTCTCAAGTAAACAGCGCAATGATTGCGAGTGCCTTGGGAGTAGTTGTACCTGTTATTATGGGAGTTCAAGGATGGGATGATCACGATCGAAGTGGAAAAACATCTGCGCGCGATCTAGCAACAAATTACCTACAATCTTGCGGGAAAAACAGTATTATTTTCACCAATGGAGATAATGACACTTTCCCACTTTGGTACTTACAAGAAGTTGAAGGGAAACGTACAGATGTTCGTGTGTGTAACCTGTCTTTAATGGGAACAGACTGGTATACGAATCAGATGAAAATGAAGTCTTATGATTCTGATCCGCTTCCAATCAAGTTCCGCGAAGACCAAATTTTAATGTATGCCGGAAATACGGATCAAGTTTATTTCATGCCATTGCTTCAATTATTCTCCATGAATGCAAGTGAAGAAATATTGAATAAAGTGCTGAATATGCGCTTGAAAAACAATCCAAAGGAAGCAGTAACGGCAGCTCGTTATTTTGACCAGGAGGTCCAAAAAATATTTGCAAACGTGACCATTAGCAACCCGGAATTTGAAGCAACACGCGCAGCGATTTCAACAACGGACACGACAAAACTTATTGAAGCTACCATCCAAAAATACCTAGGTGTATTCCAATTATTTGAAGGAGCAAGAGCTGGTTCTGTCGAATTCAAAAATGGTTCAGCAGAGCAATTGCAAGAGCTTCTTGAGCGTTATGAAAACATTTGGTCGGCCGTTGATTTTACAGAGGCAATGGCTTTTGTTCGCGACGATAACAATATGTTAGTTGACGAAGGAAAACGTTATAGTTTCTTCCCGTCAAATCGATTCACGTTGGGTGTCAACAAATCAAATGCCTTGAAAGCAGGAACCATAACTCCAGAAGAAAAAAACCGTTGTTTAGATAGGATTTCATTTGAATTTAGCACGGAAAGAGATCCAGCATTGGCACGTGACGAAGTAATGATGATGGATGTAGTTGCAAACAATGATTGGAAAAGAGGGATTTTCTTCTCAAGTAGTCGAGGCTCTTCTTTCTCCGTAGCCTTGCTTTCTAGTGGATTTATCAAACAAGTCGGAATGGCTTATGAATTAAGCCCATTAAAAGAAGAGCCGATGTTCTACAATGTATCTAAAATGTTGAAAAACATGATGGATGTCTATGAATATGGCGACATGGCAAATCCGAGTGTATTGACAGATTATTACGCACGTCGTCATACCGTTCAATACCGTTCAAATTTCTTATTGTTGGCCGAACAATTAATGAATCGCAAGCAAAATACTAAAGCGGGGAAAGTACTAGATTACTCCTTGAAATTAATGCCCGTTGATAGGGTCTTGGATTTCGGAGAAGTAAATTCATGTGATCCGTTTATGTCATTGAAGTATAATGAACCAGATCAAGAGTACAATTATCAAGGACAGTCCCTGAGATCGAAATGCAGTGGTTCTTTGCACGAATATGTTCAATTGTATTACCTACTAGGACAAAAAGCAAAAGCCGAAGAACTAGGTCAAAAATTGCTTAAAAACTTTCATAGTGTTTTTGCTTATTTCGACCATAGTGATGCATCGTTTGCTGGAAACCCTGAAAATGCGGAGGATTTAATTGCCGCGATGGATGCTTGTTTCAAAATGAATGACCTAGCGCAAGATTCTCGTTACGGTAATCCATCTTCCACTTTTGCCAAATCTTTGAAAGCTGAAATTAATCATGTTTATAGAGCCATGTTGCCTCGCATTTACCGTGAATTAGAACAACTAGCCTTGGATAATGGTGAAAGTGCGGAAGCATATACTGGCGCTTACACGGAGATGATTGGAAATCTTAAATCTTATATGGGTGCTATGGCAGAGCATTACGGACTAATCAAATCACGTGAAATGAAACCGGTTATGACGGATCCTAATGCAGGGGGAATAGATCCTAGTGCCTTACTTCAAGGAGTAAAACCTACAGAAACGATCCGCTGATGCGTCTTTACCGCAGTCCAAGACTTCTTCGTTGGCTTTTTCCATTTGCCATTTGGAAAGGGGCTGATAAAGGTTCGGTATACTTAACGTTTGATGATGGTCCTTCCCAGGAATTAACTCCTTGGATACTGGAAACCTTGAAAAAAGCGGAAATAAAAGCTACCTTTTTCTGTGTGGGAAATAATGTAAAGAACCACCCTGAGCTTTATCGTCAAATCATTTCGGAAGGACATCGAGTTGGGAATCACACCATGCACCATGAAAATGGCTTGAAAACTACTTCGGCGGATTACCTAAGGTCCGTAAATGAAGCTCAAGAGCAGATTGACAGCGAACTATTTCGTCCACCCTATGGGAAACTTAGCATAAAACAATACTTTCAAATAAAACGCCTCCATATGAAAGTCGTTTTCTGGAGTTGGCTTTCGTATGATTTTGATCCGACCCAAAGCGTTGAGGAATTAAAAAAGAATCTTCACACGATTAAGGGCGGAGATATCCTCGTGTTTCATGACAATCCAAAAGCAGCAAATACACTTATCGAATCACTGCAATATGTGATTAATTTTTTGGACAAAAAATCCTTTACTATTAAAACTATCTAAACATGATTGACATTCCAAAATTTGAATTGCCCTTTTTTGCTGCGCTTCTTTTGTTGTTAGTTCTAGCTCGTTTTTTTGGTGAGATTTTCGAACGCATGAAACAACCTGCTATGATTGGAGAAATCATCGCAGGAATTATTTTAGGCCCCACTTTATTGAATTTTATTCATCGTACAGAAGAATTGAAAGTGATTTCAGATTTAGGTGTCTTTTTATTAGTCATCTTGGCTGGACTAGAAATCAATTTTGACGATATACTAAAATCCATGAAGGGTCGAAACATCGTTGTTTCTTTATTGGCTTTTCTTTTGCCCATTCTTAGTGGATTCATGATAGGTAAATTATTTGGTCAAAATGTGATGACTACAGTTTTTATTGGCTTGTGTGTAGCGATTACAGCCTTACCTGTGAGTATTCGAATTCTAATGGACCTTGGAAAACTCAATACAGAGGTCGGACAAAAAATCATTTCGGTAGCCATTTTCGACGATGTTCTTGCCTTAACCATTCTTGGTATTTTATTAGACTTAAATCACATCGATAAATCGTTTTCCGCCATCACCACAGCAACCATCATTACAGCAGTCAAATTGCTCTGCTTTATACTTTTCATCTATGTTTCCTACCGTGTGATCAAACACTTTTCGCAAAAAGAAAATTTTGTTGAAAATCAAATTGATAAATTATTAGGTGTGTTAAAAGGGAAAGAGTCGTTGTTTGCCTTGCTTTTCATGTTTATCTTACTCTTTGCCACCTTAACAGAAAGTATCGGGCTGCATTTTATTATTGGGTCTTTCTTTGCCGCGATGCTATTAAACAAAAAATTAATCGGAGAAAAAAACATTGGGTTATTTCAGAAAACAACAAGTAGTATGGCCATGGGATTCTTAGCGCCTATTTTCTTTGCGGGAATTGGTTTAGAATTCAAATTTTCAGCTATTGAAAATTACGGTCTGTTATTTGCGATCATTATCGTTTCGTTCTTATCTAAAATGGTAGGAGGATATGTTGGTGGACGCTTTGCTCACCTTGGTCACCGTGAGTCCATCACATTAGCCTATGGATTAAATGCGCGTGGAATTATGGAGCTCGTTATTGCAAATATTGCCTTCAGTAACGGATTCATAAATGTGGAGATTTTCTCCATGTTGGTCATCATGGGACTAGTGACAACATTATCCACTCCTTTCCTTTTAAAGCATTCGTTTCAACGCATGAAATCTTAGCAGTAAATCCTGATGAAAAAGCAAGCGAATTTTTTCCTGGTTATGCTCATCATTTATGTTTTTCTACAATTCATTTGGTGGGGAAATCTACTCATTCGTTTGAATATTCAAGTTGCTGAATCGGACAGTGATTTTCAGCGCCGCGTTTGGATGATTATCGGAGAAGGCTCTGTCTTCATGATTATCCTTTTACTTGGTTTCTGGAAAATCAGAAAAGTCATTTTAAAAGAAATCTCATTAACTCAACGACAATCTAATTTTCTATTGTCTGTCACACATGAACTGAAGACACCTATTTCCTCCGTTAAACTATTTCTTCAAACGCTCGTGAAACATGAACTTCCCGAAGAGAAAAAGACCGATTTATTGAAAAAAGCGCTTGATGAAAATGAACGACTTAGCTTATTGATTGATAATATCCTTCATGCTTCCAGGGTCGAAAATAAATCACTTCAAGTTGTCAAAAGCGACATTGATTTCTCACACTTAATCCAATCCATTGTGGATCGTTTCCATAAAAGGTACTTACATGAATTTATTCGCTTGGGTTTAGAAAAGGACATTCGCTTTTTTGGCGATCCATTTATTTTAGAAATGATTGTGGTTAATCTTTTGGAAAACGCTTGTAAATATGCCGGAACGAAAGCAAACATCTGTTTTTACGTTAGAAAGTCAAGTTCAACATTAGTTTTTGGCGTCAAAGATGAAGGTCCTGGTGTTCCCGCTTCAGAAAGGGAGGCTATTTTTTATAAGTTTTATCGGATTGGAAACGAGGAAACTCGTCAAAAGCAGGGAAGTGGCTTAGGATTATTCATCGCATCCGAGTTTGCCCAACTTCAAGGAGGAACGATTACGTGCAGAGAAAATAACCCACAAGGAACGATATTTGAGGTAACTTTGTTATTATGACAAATCATTTCGGACTCATCATTTTGGATGGATGGGGAATTGGAGACAAGTCCTCATCAGATGCCATTTCAGCCGCTCATACGCCATTTATGGATTCTCTATGGAATACGTATCCTCATGCAACATTAAAAACAAGTGGGGAGGATGTTGGTTTGCCTGATGGACAAATGGGGAATTCAGAAGTTGGACATTTAAATATTGGTGCCGGACGAATTGTCTATCAAGAACTAACGCGGATCAATAAATCGATTCGAGATGGAGAATTTCAAAGAAACAAGGTCATTCTTTCCGCGTTTGATACTGCAAAAGAACGAAATTCCAAGCTTCACTTCATTGGATTGGTTTCAGAAGGGGGTGTGCATAGTTCTCAAGCTCATTTACATACACTTTGTGACATGGCAAAAATACATGGACTCGAAAAAGTGTTTGTCCATGCGTTTACTGATGGCCGGGATTGTGACCCAAAAAGTGGACTCGGATTTATTCAAAAGCTAGAAGAACAATTAACGTTAAGCACTGGTAAAATCGCTAGTATCATCGGACGATATTTTGCCATGGACCGCGACAAACGATGGGAACGTGTAGAAAAAGCGTATCAACTATTGACAAATGGTCTCGGAGTCAAAGCAGCCTCCGCTGCTGAAGCCTTAATGCAATCCTATGAAAACGGGATTACTGACGAATTCATTGAAGGTCATTTAATTGATCCATCAGGACTGATAGAAAATGGAGACGTGGTTATTTGTTTTAATTTCCGAACGGACCGTCCAAGAGAAATTACAACAGTTCTCACGCAAGAAGCCTTTCCAGCTTTTAACATGTCTCCCCTTGATTTATTTTATTGCACCATGACAAGTTATGATGCAACCTATAAAGGATTACATATTGTTTTTGAAAAAGACAACTTAATAAATACCCTTGGTGAGGTGATTTCCAACATGGATCGCACACAAGTGCGTATTGCAGAGACGGAAAAATATCCACATGTTACCTTTTTCTTTAGTGGTGGACGAGAAACAGAATTCCCAGGAGAAAGTCGACTTTTGGTGAACTCACCGAAGGTTGCCACCTATGATTTACAGCCTGAAATGAGCGCTCTTGAAGTGAGAGACCGCATCATTAACAGTATTCAATCAGAGAAACCAAATTTCATTTGTCTCAATTTTGCCAATCCAGATATGGTCGGTCATACGGGTGTGTTTTCTGCAATTGTAAAAGCCGTTGAAACAGTAGATACGTGTTTAAAAGCTGTCGTTGAGGCCGGAAGAGCGGAAGGATATGAATTTTTAATCATTGCCGATCACGGAAATGCAGATTACGCTGTAAATCCTGATGGCTCACCGAACACAGCACACAGTTTGAATCCTGTACCGGTTATCCTAGTAACGGATGACGAAGGTATTGAGTTGAATGATGGAATATTAGCTGATGTTGCACCTACAATCCTCAATCGGATGCGTTTAGCAGCTCCTATTGAAATGACAGGTAAATCCCTTTTACGGACTAATTCCTAAGATGCTAAAACGACCCCTTTGTACCCAAGAATTTCAATAAGTTTAAATTCCTTCTCATTGATACTTCCGGGAACAAAAATAAATCGTTTATCGTACATCACGTCATTTACCCAGAAACTTACCCAAAATTCATTGGTGAGGTCAAATAAGTCAGGCATGATGGGTTCAATTCGCGCAGCTTCGTTTGGCAACATCAATTCAATTCCTTTTCGCAGGGTTGATGTTTTGACTTGTTCACCACTTTGTGGGTTTTCACCATATCCTGTAGATGCCACAATGATTCCTTCCATAATGTCATCACGAAAGTTCAACAGGTAAACAATGTATTCCTTTTCATTATTCTCCAAGGGTATTTCGACGATTGCCACGGACACATTTTCTACTTTTGGTCCTTTCAATTCTTCTCTCATTTCGTTAAATTATTTTGTCTTAAATCCAAAAACAGCTTCCATATGGATTAATAAACGATGTTTCACTTCCTCCATAGATACTTTTCTGCCCAATTCTTTTTCAAGAGAGGTAACCTCCTTATCATCTATTCCACAAGGAACAATATTTGAAAAATAGCTTAAATCTGAATTGATATTAAATCCGATACCATGCATGGTAATCCATCTGGAGCATTTTACCCCCATTGCACAAATCTTCCGCGCAGAAGGGGTATTTGGTTCAATCCAGACGCCTGTTAATCCATCATAACGATCTGACTTGACGCCATAGTCCAACAAAGTTAAGATCACAGCATCCTCTAAAAACCTCAAATATTTATGAATATCCGTGAAAAATTGCTCTAAATCAATAATGGGATACATCACAAGTTGACCCGGACCATGATACGTAATATCTCCACCCCTATTTATCTTGTAGTAGCTAGCAGAAACTTGAGCCAACTGTTTTTCATCTAGCAATAAATGCTCAGGTTTTCCGCTTTTTCCAAGTGTATAAACATGTGGATGCTCACAAAAAAGTAAGTGATTTATTGGGCTTAATCCAGATTCATTGGTACGATTCGCAACTTTCAGTTCAACAGATTCCTTCAACAAGGACTCTTGCAAGTCCCATGCTTCTTTATAATCTATTAATCCAAGGTCCTGAACCTGAACCAGTCGTGTTTCCATTATAATTTATCCAATTCTTCTTTTAGGTAATCGATGATTTCCATATCATTAACATCTACACACTTCAAATCACATAAATGAAAAGAAGCACAATCGACAATATGAATCAAGTACAAAGTTACAAGAATGATTGAATCTATTCTTTTAACATTTAGACTTACCTTAACACTGTTACGTGTCCAACTAATGTTTTTGCCTCCCCTAAATTATCCACATACCTGATCTTCCAAGTATAGGTTCCGAGTTGTACATCTTTGTTGTCTTTATATCTTCCGTTCCAGCCCTC
>Ga0209444_10000742_pt1 | contig 18145 bp, 10 predicted proteins | sample LauGreFaBDMM15DN_2_FD_188215 | JGI IMG/M metagenome (GOLD analysis project Ga0209444, IMG submission 188215) | Freshwater lake microbial communities from Lake Michigan, USA - Fa13.BD.MM15.DN (SPAdes) (version 2) | ecosystem: Environmental > Aquatic > Freshwater > Lake | place: Lake Michigan...
CGGGATGCTATGCATGCATCGTCATCAACATCGGCGCTATTTGATCGAGATGATCTCACTTCCGTTAGATGAAGAGCATCGTTGGTGTGAGATGATGGGCGTGAAACTAGGTGTGTATGCTGCCGAGGAGTTGAGACCATTGGTCGTACAGTATGCCGAGCATGGGCACGATGTTTTTCCGCAGGAGTGGAGAGCTTTGTTTGATTGCATTCTAACAGGATTAAAAGAAGTAAAATTGGTAGCAGGGTTGGAGTGGAATAGACCGAAGGAGTTGGAGGAATTACTCGCAGCTGTGCATTGGTTGACGAGTCGAGATACTACGGTAGAAATTCCTGTGCGCCAAGCGAGTGTGGAATTGGGCTTTGACTCGAAATGGTTAGAGGGGAAGCGCGCACGACTAGAGAAATTACTGGCACTGATGATGAGTAAGCCATCAGGTTTGGACCAGTGGGGCGTGATGCCTCAAGATTATTTGTTAGAAATGAGCGGTTCACTGTGCTTGCATTTTGCCGATGGCAGTGAAGTTGATGTGGATCCTTTGCAGGCGGTGGTAGCCATTTCTTCAACCGATATTCGTAGAGCGGTGCGCATTAGTAGCATGGCTCTGCGGGTGTTGACTGTCGAAAATCGTAAAACGACTTTTCGGCAGTTGGCGAGTGCGAATCGGGATCGTTCGACTTTGCTCATTGCGAGCTCGTATCCGACGCGTGCTTTGTGTGATTTGATCACAAAATTATCGCCAGCGATACCTTGGTATCATTTCGGCGACACAGATCCCGCAGGTTGGCATATTTTGTCGACGATGCGCAGGAAGTCAGGATTGGCAGTGAAACCATTTTTGATGATATGGCGAGCCCGGGATAGGATTGCGCCGCTGAGTGCACGAGATCAGATTTTGTTAGAAAAAATGATCAATGATCCCACCATGGAGGATGTGCATAAGGATTTGCAAACAATGAAATTGTCGGGCGTGAAAGGGGAATATGAGCAGGAGAGTTGGGGGCCTCCCAATTTACTAGGCTGGCCGTTTTTTTCAGAAAATAACCCCCTCTCGCGCCGAACTTAAGGAAGCGGATGATGACGCGTCACATCTAGCGCTGATTAAGGCAGCTACCACCTTGCGATGCATATCCATCATAGCGATAGACATGACCATGGGTAGGAGTAGGTCTTGAGTTACGCTAGCTTCGACGGTGCACCGCGCGATATATTGAGAATTTTTTTTAGAATGGATTGCGTCATTCGATGTCGGCCATCTCAATCCATCTGCGGAGCTCTGAAGTATCAGCGAGTCCAGTGATGCGGAACCAATGACGCGTGAGATGGTTACTGCTTTGTTCTGTGGCAATCGTGAGAGTGATGTTTTTTTTCGTTAGATCAAATCGATCAGTCGATGAAGCTGCTGACCAACCCTGATGGAGCAGGGTTTGCAGGTAATGTTGTCGATCGCGAATGAATGAGGAGCTATGCGAGAACTCGATGACTGATTCTTGCTCTGTGGTAAATTTTTTCTGTTTCATACGAACAGGGCACGCTAACAATTTTTGTAAAGTCTTGCTGCCACGCATTCGTTCGAATTTGCGCACGTATGCTGCGGCATAGGAAACGGCACGGGTGAGGTGATGAAGCCATGATGGCGTGTGGGCGTGAAGCCTATCTTGTATCATCGAGGATTGTCCCATTTGGTAGGATGCGGTCGCCATCACTCCGTAATACACGATTGAATCACTTACGGCACGCATGGGTCCTCCGGTATAAACGCAGCCTTGCCATGAGGCACCTTGTCCGCGTTGAAAGCGATGAGGATGCTTGGTGATAAGCAATGACTCAGCTTTTCCGTATCCGCGTTGTTGGCGTATGTATGCGATGATGTTTTGTCGGCGGCAGTGCCAGACAAAGGCGGTGGGTGCAAAGCCAATGCGCAGGCCAGCATCGAGTAAGCGCCAGCAAAAATCGACATCATCACCCGCGGTGCGGAACTGGGGATCAAATCCACCAATTTTCTGAAATGCTTGGGCGGTTACGGCAAGATTGCAACCAGGGATGTGCTCAGCGTAGTGGTCGTCTAACATTACATGAGCGGCAGAACCTCCGGCATGGATGACGATGATTTTCTGCAAAGCATTCGTGGCCGGTGGAATGTTTGGCCCGCCCACGGCATCGTATGATCCTTGGTGAAATTTTTCGGACAGATGAATCACCCAATTTTCATCAACAACACAGTCGTCATCTGTGTAGGCGAGAATTTCACCCGCTGCCACGGCGGCTCCCGCATTGCGTGCAGCACTGAGCCCGCTCGGAGTTAGATTCAGCAGCCGCACTTGTGGAAACATTGTGTGCACGAGTAACGCGGTGTCGTCGGTGGAGCCATCGTTAACGATAATCAACTCGACCTTGCCGCGCAATCGTAAGAGAGACTCGATGCACGCCACGATGCGAGTGGAGCCATTCCGCGTGCAAACGATGACAGACACAAGTGGAAATGGCGGCAAAACTTTTTCTAACAAAAAGTGATGACGCAGCACTGACAGGGCGGGCTTCACGTTGCGTTCGCGATCAGTTACGCCGAACTCCCAGTCGAGAACCTCTTTACCATGATTCCACCAGCGATCCGTCCAAGAAAAAATTGTTATGCCGGCGCAATGGTGTTGCCGCATCGAGCGCAGTGCCCAGTCGAGAGTCTGCCCTTGGCAAGCCACTCCGTTTCGATGGGAATCCATTCCAAACTCTGCGATCACAAGGGGGCGATCTCCGGCGATGTGATGGAGCCGTGCAAGGTAGGCATCGAAATTTTTCTCGTTCTCGAGGTAAACATTGAACGCGCAAAAATCAGCGTTTGCTGGTTGTAAGTATTCAGTGCTGGGGTAAGTGGCGTAAGCGAATAGCAAATGAGGAGCGAGATTTTTTCCTAACGTAATTAAGCTTTCCAATGCTGATCGGACAACCTCCACACCCATCCAGCGAACCATATCACTTGGCACCTCATTGGCAACATAGACACCGGCCCACGCGGGGTGACTGCCAAGATCGCGCAGTGCTTCCGCGAGCTGAACGCGCGCTGCGGTCAGGTGACGGGGCTCATCGCGAAAATTCATGCCATAGGCCCAAGCAATACCCGCCCAGACCGCGAGTCCTGCTGCATGTGCGGCATCCAGCAGTGCGCGAGTGGGTAGGCGATAGATGCGTATGCTGTTGCAGCCGCCTGCGCGCATCGCGGTGAAATCCTCTATCATTTCACGAGGCCAGAGGTTATTCTCGTTTTCCGCGAAAGGCCCATAAGTGACAGATTGCATAACGATGCGATGATCTTCGAGACGGAAAAATTTCCCATCCACTTGCCATCGTCGTTGTTGTGATGTCGTCACCAAAGCCACCTTAAGACGGATTGTTACGCCTGTCCATTCATGGGTTCTTTCATGGTGCAATGGGGCTCATGCAGAGTGGTGGTAGTGTTTTCGCTCGCGCATCGTTGAGTTTTCTGACTAAATTTCTGCTGTGCAGCAAACTTCCGTCATATCCGCGTCCGATGAAAATTACAAAGAAGCCGTAGCAGCTGCAACTGAGCTGCTGCGCGCGGGAGAAGTCGTCGCACTGCCGACCGAGACCGTATATGGTCTGGCGGGCAATGTGTTTGATCCGAATGCGGTGGCTAAAATTTTTGCCGCCAAGGAACGTCCATCGTTTGATCCGCTGATTGTGCATGTTTCCAGCCGCACTGAGCTGGAGCGAGTTGCCGTGATCCCTGAGGAAATTCAGGCAACTGTTGAAAAATTGCTCAATGCCTTTTGGCCAGGTCCACTGACGTTGATCTTGCCCAAGCACCCTGATGTGCCGGATTTAGTCACCAGTGGGCTCAATACCGTGGCCGTGCGACAAAGTGCGAGCAAAATCTTTCGCGCCATTGGCAAGGAGCTCGGTCAACCGCTCGCCGCTCCCAGCGCGAATCGCTTCGGTCGCATTTCTCCCACTTCTGCCAATGCAGTGCATAAGGAACTGGATGGCAGGATTCCATTGATCATCGATGGCGGAGCCTGTGCGGAGGGCCTTGAAAGTACGATCATTCACATCGCAGTCGGCGAAAAAAGGCCCACCATCACCATTCTGCGACCCGGTCCAGTTACCAAGGAAATGCTGCAAAATTTCGGTAAAATCGAGCGTCCTAAGCGGCCTCGAGATGGCTCAGATGTAACCCAGCCCGCAGTCGCACCTGGAATGCTTCCCAGCCACTACGCACCGCGCACTCCGCTTATTTTATTGGAAAATGCCGCAGATTTCCGTCCTGATCGCAGCAAAAAATACGGTCTTCTTTCCTACACAGGCGAGCCTGGAAAAGGCTATACCCAGCTTTATCCCTGGGCTGTCGTCGAGGCGCTCAGCCCCGGCAATGGTAAATTACCCGAGGCTGCGCTGCGCTTGTTCCATCTCCTGCGCAAGCTCGATGATGCTGGGTTGGATTTCATCGTCGCAGAGCCTGTCAGCGAGGTAGGTTTGGGCGTTGCAGTCATGGATCGCCTGCGCCGAGCTGCCAGCCCAGTGTAACGAAAAGTTTTCTTTGTGCCACAGAGAAAAGGATTGACGGCAGCGCCACGCTACGCAAGTATAAGGAAACTTTACAGCAACAACTTCATTATGATGCAAATGATACGTCGATTGATCGCGGTAGCCGTAGCTGCCCTATGTGTAGGAAATGCGATGGCTCAAGACACGAAGCTGAAAATTGCTACCGTGGACATGCAGCAGCTTTTCAAAGCCTATTATAAAACGGCGGAGGTCCAGGAGCAGCTCAATTTGCAACAGGAGAAGATCAAAAAACTCAATGAGGAAAAATCTGAGCCGATTCGCAAAATGACCGTGGAACTCGAGGCGCTCAAGCAGCAGTATGAAGACTCATCGTTGAGCGAAGCGAAAAAACAAGCCGCCTACCAAGCGCATCAAATGAAGTTTAATCAGGGCATGCAAATGAATCGCGAGAGAGAAGAATTTTTGCAGAGAAGAATACGCGCGCTCAATGAGCATTCTGTCAAGTTCATGCAGGACATACTTGGCGATCTCAGAGACATCGTAACCGAATACAGTAAGGCTGAAGGCTATGACCACGTCATTGACAAAACGGCGACCAGCACCTCCCAGATCAATGTCTTGCTCTACTCAAAAGACGCGAGCGATATCACTTCTTCCATCTTAAAAAACTTGAACAAAGAGCAACCGGAGGCTTCCAAAGCAGCTCCTGATTCGGATCAATGATTTGAGAAAAGTATTGACCTCACTACCCTCATACACCAAATTACCATCTCCTTACGGGAACATTCCCAATAACATTATGCAAATGATTCGTCGATTAATCGCGGTGGCCGTAGCTGCCCTATTTGTTGGAAACGCTACTGCCCAGGATGCGAAATTGAAGATCGCTACTGTAGATATGCAGCAGTTGTTTAAGGAATATTACAAAACTAACGAAGCGCAGCAGCAAATCAATGTGGAGCGCGCGAAAATCCAAAAAGACAACAACGAGAAGCTCACAGCGATTCGCCAGATCGAAAGCGACATTCAGGTCCTCAAGCAGCAGATCGATGATCCGACCATCTCTGACGCGAAAAAACAAGAGTCCTACAAAGCCCACCAAGGTAAGTATCAAGAAGGCATCCAGCTCGACAAAGAGCGCCGTGAATTCCTGACCCGCAAAAATCAAGCTCTGAACGAGAAAATGGTGCAGCGCATGCGTGGCATTCTCGGTGAGATCCAAAAGCTCGTCGAAGAGCGTGCCAAGGCCGAAAACTATGACTACGTGTTCGACAAATCCGGTATGAGCACATCCCAAGTTCCTTTCCTGCTCTTCACCAAAGACGCCATCGATGTCAGCGCGGCTCTGCTGAAGGACCTCAACAAAGACGCACCTGCGGATTCCATTCCTGCACCTGCACCTGCACCTGCACCTGCACCTGCTGCTCCTGAAGGTAGTAGCGGCGAGTAAAGATGCTCTAGGCGATCTTTATCCGCCGAGCTAGTGAATCAATTTATTCATTTATTCCAACGTGGAAGTTACTCTCACCGAGCTTGCTCTATTGACCGATGGCACCATCGTCAGGGGCAAGCTCGATGCCGTTTATGGCGGCATGGATGCGCTCGACCTCGCAGGCCCGAGCGATGTCAGCTTTCTCGGCAATCCAAAATACGCCACGGTTTTTGCCACCAGCAAAGCTGGTGCCTGTATTGTTGAGCCCGGCGAACGGGGTGGACCACAGGACATGGCACTGATTGAGGTTGCAAATCCAACCTTGGCCTTCTCCGCAGTAATCGCGCATTTTTCAAAAGCGGAAGCAGGTTTTTTACCTGGCATAGATCCCGCCGCGCACATTGATTCCACGGCAACCCTCGATCCCAGCAAGGTTTGCATTCATGCAGGTGCCGTGATCATGGCAGGTGCCGTGATCGGCGATGGCACGGAAATCTACCCGAACGTGGTGATCGGCGCGCAGGCCCGTGTCGGCCGCAGCTGTATCATTTATCAGAATGTTAGCATCCGTGAACGTTGTGTGCTCGGTGATCGAGTCATCCTCCAACCGGGTGCTGTGATCGGCTCCGATGGCTACGGCTATCAATTTCATCAGGGCCGACACCAAAAAATTCCGCAAGTCGGCATCGTTGAGATCGGTGACGATGTCGAAGTCGGCGCCAATACCTGCATCGATCGTGCGCGCTTCGGAAAAACCTTAATTGGCGAGGGCACGAAGATTGATAACTTGGTGCAGATCGGTCACAATGTTCAAATTGGCAAACATTGCATCGTGATCGCTCTCACAGGTATCGCCGGAAGCGCCAAACTCGGCAACTACGTCACTTGCGCCGCCCAGGTTGGCATCGCTGGTCATTTTGAAGTCGGCGACAAAGCGGTTTTGGCAGCTCGAACGGGTGTCACAAACAACCTTGTTGGATCGCAAACTTATCTCGGCCATCCAGCACAGCCCATCAAGGATGAGCTCAGAATCGTCGCGATGCAACGACGTTTGCCCAAGATCGTCGAAGAAATCAAAGAATTGAAGCGTAAAATTCAGGAATTGGAATCGTAGTGTTGCGCACGTGGAATTTCGTCCGTCATCACTACCCACGCGAGGATGCTAGAGAGGTGACGCAGGGACAGCTTCCTCATTGTTGTTCCATCAGATTAATAAATTGCAAAATGCTCGAGCTTTTTGGACATTGATTTTGCGCGGCTTACAAAATAAATTCCGCAAATCTCAATGACATCGAAGCTGTCGGTGGTGAAATTTTTGGTTACCTGCCGACAGTGCTCGTTGCTTCGATCATCACACTAATCTGCAGCATGGTCGCTGATGTCGTGCGCGTTTCCGCGATGCTCAAGCTGACCAATTTCGGCGAAGACTACGCCAAAATGCTTGCCAGGGTTCTCTTCGGCTTCATCATCGTGCAGGGCCTCACAGCGAGGCGATGGATTTTTCTAAGGCCTCGAGCGTGATGTCGATGTCATCCATGGTGTGCGCGAGCGAGAGGAAGCCCGTTTCGTAAGGGCTGGGGGCGATGTAGATGCCTTGATCGAGCATGGACCAGAACAGCTTGCGGAATAGCTCCAGATCTTGGGTTTTTACGGAGTCTAGGTTGATGATTTCGGCATCGGTGAAGAAGAGACAGAACATCGAGCCGACACGATTGAAGCGGTGCGGGATGCCTTTTTCCGTGAAAAGTTTTTCAACACCCGCTTGCAGATAGGCGCCGACTTGGTCGAGTGTCTCGTAGGCGCCGGCTTTTTCGAGCTCGTGCAATTGCGTTAAGCCCGCGACCATGGCGAGCGGATTACCGCTGAGGGTGCCGGCTTGGTAAACGGGGCCAAGTGGCGCGAGGTAGTCCATGATATCTGATCGACCACCAAAGGCCCCGACGGGAAGACCGCCGCCGATGACTTTGCCGAAGCAGGAGAGATCCGGCATGATGTTTTCCAGTCCTTGCACGCCGGCTTTGCCAAGGCGAAAACCGGTCATGACTTCGTCAAAAATCAGCACGGTGCCGTTTTTCGCGGTGATTTCGCGCAAGAACTTTAGGAATCCTTGCTGTGGCAGAATCAGACCAGCATTGGCGGGATAAGGCTCCAAGATGAGTGCTGCGATTTGGCCATCCCACTGCGAAAAGGCTGCTTCTACGGCGGCGCGGTCATTGAAGGGCAGCACGATGGTCTCGGCGGCAAATGATTTCGGCACACCCGCGGAATCGGGCTCGCCGTGGGTGAGTGCGCCCGAGCCTGCGGCGACGAGCAGAGAGTCGCTGTGGCCATGATAGCAACCATCGAATTTGATGATTTTATCGCGTTTGGTAAAGCCGCGGGCGAGGCGGATCGCCGACATGGTGGCCTCGGTGCCCGAGTTGGTCATGCGGACTTTTTGCACTGATGGCACCCAGGAGGTGACCATTTTTGCCATCTCAACTTCCAAAACGTTCGGGATGCCAAAAGAGAGCCCGTTTTTTGCGGCTTCGTGTACGGCATTGATTACAGACATAGGTGCGTGCCCGAGAATTGCTGGTCCCCAGGTACCAATGTAGTCGATGTAGCTTTTGCCGTCGATGTCTTCGATGCGGCTGCCCTTGGCGCGGCGCACAAAAAATGGTTCGCCACCGACGTTTCGGAAGGCACGGACGGGTGAATTCACGCCGCCGGGGATGAGTTCTTTGGCGGTTTGGAAAAGCTTATGTGAGGTGGGATAGCGCATGTCTGGGCTTATACTCATGCATCCTACGGCTCGCTGCAACTGAGAATTTCTGCGAAATGAGTGGGGGTGAGCATTTTTTCGAATAACTTGTGCAGCGCGTCGTCATATGTATGAGGTTCTCTCGCGATTCTTCTTTCCCTCGACTCGTAAACTTGTTATGAATACCCCTATGAAATGGCTTACGCTCTCTCTCGCTTTGTTGTTACCTGTGACGGCACAGATCAAGCGCCCCGTCCGCAAATCTCTGTTGGATAATGATCCGCGCGTTGTTTATCTTACTGAAATGCCTGACAAGCAGATCGAGTTGATGATCATCAAGGAGGCTCCCGTTTACATGGATCCTGATGGTAAAACCAAAGTGGGCACGATCGTCGCGAATCAAAAGTTGAAGATCGAGGCGATCACCGATAAAGCTTATAAAGTGCGCGGAAAGGGCACGCGCGATGGTATTTCGGGCTGGGTCGGTCCATGGGCATTTGCCTCGAAAGATCCGCAATTTGTGGAGAACTTGAAAAAATTCTACCACCGTCAAATGGAGGTCAACAAGGTGATTGCAGAAAAACAGGTATGCCTCGGCATGACGACTGAGGAAGTAGCACAATCATTGGGTCGCCCGACGAAAACCTCGGCGCGACAGTCGCCAGCAGGGCAAAGCAGCAAGTGGGAATTCATCGAGATGGATGAGCAGAAAAATTACGCCACCGCGCGGAATCAGCAAACTGGCGAGCTTTATCGCCAGTTGGTGAGTGTGACGCAGATTGAGAAAAGCAAGCGCGTAATTGAGTTTACTAATGGCATTGTCAGTGCCATTGAGGACTCGGAGCAGCGCGATGGAGCAAATGTGCGGATCATCGTGCCGCCAGTCATTTTTGGTTGGTAAGCGCGATCGGTTTCTGTTTCGCTTTTGCCATGTCTGTGCCTGTTAGGAAAAAAATCGACTGCCATGTTCACTTGGTGGGCAATGGGAAATCCGGCTCAGGATGCTGGATGCGGATGACGGGTTGGCATCGCCTAATGGGCGAAATGATGCGCCGCATGATCGGCATGCCTGTGGGCGTGGGGCATGAGGATTTTGATGAAATCTATGTGCAGCGCTTGGTGGAATCTGTACGCGAGTCTTCGCTCGATCATGCGTTGTTGCTAGCACAAGATGAGGTCTATCACGCCGACGGCACCAAGCGTGACTTTGGCTCGTTTCACGTTCCGAATGACTATGTGTTTCGGACTTGCCGAGAACACCCTGAGTTTCTGCCAGCGGCATCGATTCATCCAGCGCGCAAGGATGCACTAGAGGAACTCAATCGTTGCCTTTCGATGGGCGCGCGGGCTTTGAAGCTTTTGCCGAATTGCCACGATGTAGATTGTTCCGATCCGCGCTACGATGCTTTTTGGCAACGGATGGCTGATGCCGGATTGCCCTTGTTGGCGCATACGGGTGGCGAAATGACTGTGCCGGTCGCGAATCCCGCGTATCAGGACCCGGAAACATTGCGACGTCCGTTAGAGATTGGCGTAAAAGTAATCGCTGCCCACTGTGCTAGCAACAGTAGTTTCTGGGATCGAAATTACTTCCCACAGCTGATTGGGATGATGCGAGAGTTTCCGAATCTGTATGCTGATACCAGCGCGCTCAATACTCCGGTTCGTAGCGCGGCATTGGAGCATGCGCTTGATTGTGAAATGCCTGAACGACTCGTGCATGGCAGTGATTTCCCCGTTCCCATTGGCACATGGTATGCGCTGTTGCGTGGGATGATTGATAGCGATGATCGACGCCAGGCGGCACGCATTGGCAATCTTCTTGAACGTGATTATTTCCTGAAGTCGCGCGCAGGATTTGCAGAGAGTCATTTTACGCAGATCGAGCAAGTGTTGCGACCTTGGCCGTCGAGTAAACCAGTAGAAAAGTCCGATGAAATATTGCCATCGAGTTCACAGTAGTATCGCTCTTATGAAAAACATAGCCTTCTTACCGATCTTAGCCTCGTTATGTCTTATGGCACACGGGGCAGTAAAATTTCCGGCCATTTTTTCCGATGGTGCCGTTCTTCAACGCGATCGCGAGGTTGCTGTATGGGGTTGGGCTGGGCCAGGTAAGTCGGTGCATGTAACATTTGGTCAGCAGAAAAAACAAGCTACTGCTGCGGATGATGGTGCTTGGATGGTCAAGTTGGATGCGATGCCTGCATCGGCCAAAGGTCGCGAGATCCGCGCGGTAGAGGAAGGCGGAGCAGAAGCCGTGGTGAAGGATGTGCTCGTTGGCGAAGTTTGGCTTGCGAGTGGGCAATCGAACATGGAATGGAATATCGCAGCATCTCGTGAGGAAGACAAAGCGATCGCTACCTCCCAGCCGCTTCCGCTCGTGCGGATGATTGCAGTGCCGAAAAAAGTCACGCATGAGAGACAAGAAGACTTTGAGGGGAATTGGCAGCCCGCGACTCCAGAGCACGTTATGAAATTTTCTGCCGTAGGTTACTTTTTCGCTCGCATGATCCATGAGCAAGTCAAGGTGCCAGTGGGCATCATCAATAGTTCATGGGGCGGCACGCGCATTGATCCATGGCTTGCAGAAGAGGGTTTTACGAAAGTTCCCGAGCTGGCAGATATAGCACTCCAACGCTCCGAGCAATTGCCTGGACAAACAGCCTTTGAGCAAAAATTCGTGGCTCATCTCACAGCTACTCGGCAATGGTGTGATGCCGCAGAGGCTGCCGTCAAAGCGAAGTCACTCGTGCCAGCGCAGCCTGCTGCACTTCCACTTTTGCCCTTGCAGAGCCAGACAGGTATGTATCAGGCCATGATTCACCCATTCCGCTTCTATGGCGTCAAAGGATTTCTCTGGTATCAGGGCGAGAGCAACAATGGCGAGGGCATGCTCTATTTTCAAAAAATGAAAGTGCTTATTCACGGTTGGCGCGAGCAATTTTCCCTACCCGATGCGCCATTTTTGTTTGTGCAATTGGCACCTTACACCTACGGAGGTAAGGCCCTTCAGGAAATTTGGACCGCTCAGCAAAAGGCCTTGGAAATTCCAAACACTGGTATGGCGGTGATCAATGACATCGGCGACATTAAGGACATCCATCCGCGCAACAAATCCGAGGTAGGTCGTCGGCTCGCCTTATGGGCTCTTGATCGCACTTATGGCATGAAACAAAAAGCCGTGAGCGGGCCATTGTATCGAGCTTACAAGATTCAAGGTAACTCGATCGTATTGTCATTTGACCATCTAGGATCTGGCTTGGCCACCCGAGATGGAGCTACGCCGTCCTTATTTGAAATTGCCGGCACCGATGGAATCTTTCATCCAGCCACAGCACAAGTGAACGCCGATGGGAAATCCATTTCGCTGACAGCGCCCCAGGTGCCCGAACCATTCCAAGCTCGATTTGCCTGGGCAGAGACAGCCGAGCCAAATCTCATGAACAAAGAAGGACTGCCTGCCGGCGCATTTCACACCCATTGGCCCGAAGATCCGACCATTGGCAAAAACTTGAGCGCAGGCAAACCATTCATTTCATCGCATGAGAATCAACACGGCTGGAATACGGGTGTGACCGATGGCGTTTATGGCGATGCCGCACCCCAAGCTTATGCCACCAGCGAGGCTGCAGATTTCCCCAAGCATCTCACCGTTGATCTTGGTTCCGAAGAAACCGTCGCCCTCGTCCGCTTCGGTGTTCCCAAGGTGGGTTCCACCAAAACCATCGCGATCTCACTGAGCACTGATGGCAAAACGTTTCAAGAAATAGGACGCTACGACTTTGCCGCCGCTACCCAAGCTCGACGCGATATGCGCGTTTCTGCACAAAAAGCTCGTTATATACGTGCTACTTTTGTTGGTAACCACGAGAAACAATACGATAATTTTAGTAAAAATTTCGGCTTCCTCAGCGAGCTTGAAGCGTTTGCTCCCAAAAACTAAATTCTCCAATATGATATTACTTCTTTTTTCTAGTTTATAACGTCACAGCACGTTGTCCCTTGGATTGCTGTAAGCCGAGTTGGCAGTAGTGTACATCAGAGATTCCCGTGCCGTCATATTGGTGAAGAGAACAAGGGTAAAATTGAGCGAGGCGAACACCACTGTCAGGCCATAATTATCTGCTCAGCTGTCCCACAGGAAAATTATTTTAGTGGCTGGCGGACCGTTCCCACACAGGATCGGCCCTAATGAAAAAGAAACAACCAGCCAAGGGGGAGGCCATCGTATTGTGCGGAATTTGCTAGCTCGTTCCTGAACATCTTGTCTCAAAGCTCGAGCGACCATATGTGATCGATCAGCAAGCACGTTTAGCCCATGGAGTCATCTCTTGAGCCTCCTTTACGCACAAATCACCCACGCCATGGAGCTCAGCGATGTCTGCGATGGACTCGCTCACCACGCCACAAACTTGCCACTATTCGCGGCGCAACTCCTCCCGTCAAAAATACACTTTCACACGCGAACAAAACCCGCGATAGCGATATGATGGAAGCGCTCTTCTGCAAAACCATGAGCTACCTCCAATCTAAATCTCCGCAGGACTTGGGCGTTCGCTATCAAGGACTGCCTCGTCGATTTACCAAGACCATATCTGCAGTTGATTCCAGCACCATCGCGCTCGTTGCTAACACCCTCGACTAGGCTAAATACCGCCGCCGCAAAGCTACTACCAAAATGCACCTGCACCAATCTTCAGGAAGATGAAATCACGTATTTATCTAGTTTAGCTTCACCCTGCTATGGGACGACTGTATTCCATTTTGATGAAATTCGTAATAATCTCAATCACTTCCGCCGCCCTCCTTGCTAGCTCTTGCTCGACGATGCAGAGCCTCGGCAACGATCTATAAAAAGCCGATAACTTTCTTTCAAACACGGCCGAGCACGCTGCTGCTGAGTAAAATTCCCTTCATCAAGCCAAGATCGGCTTGACGATATTTCCATGCACATCTGTCAGTCGGTAATATCGACCTTGGAACTTGTAAACTAGTTTCTCATGATCCACGCCCATGAGATGCAGCATCGTTGCGTGCAGATCGTGTACGTGTACTCCGCCATCGAGGATGTTGTAGCCGTATTCGTCTGTGAGGCCATGGCTCATGCCTGCCTTGATGCCCGCTCCAGCGAGCCAAATACTAAAACAACGCGGATGATGGTCGCGACCGTAGTTATTGGCAGAAATTTTCCCCTGACAATAAGCGGTGCGGCCAAATTCTCCGCCCCAGACAACGAGAGTATCGTCGAGTAATCCGCGGCGTTTAAGATCAATGATCAGCGCTGCCGAGGCTTGATCAGTTTGCTGACATTGGCGGGAAATACCCCCGACGACATCGCCGTGCTGATCCCAGCCTTGGTGGAACAGTTGCACAAAGCGCACATCGCGTTCGATCAATCGACGCGCCAACAAGCAGTTCGCGGCGTAACTGCCAGGCGAGCGCACATCAGGACCGTAAAGATTGAGCGTTTCCTCCGATTCGCCCGAGAGATCGGTGGCATCGGGCACACTGGTTTGCATGCGAAATGCCATTTCAGCCTGAGCAATGCGGGCCTCTACCTCAGGGTCGAGCTCATGGTCGGCTTGGTCGCGATTCAATATACCGAGCGTATCGAGCATATTGCGGCGAATATGCGGCGAAACTCCCTCCGGGTTGGTCAAATACAACACCGGCTCTTTTCCCGAACGAAATTGCACGCCTTGGTGCTCGCTGGGGAGAAATCCCGAACCCCACAAGCGTGAATACAGCGGCTGATCACGTTGAGCATTTTTGGAAACAAGAACGATGAACGACGGCAGATTGTTGTTCAGGCTGCCCAACCCATACGAGGCCCATGCGCCCATCGACGGACGACCCGGCACCTGATTCCCCGAGCAGAAAAACGTGATCGCGGGATCGTGGTTGATCGCCTCGGTATGCATCGTGCGGATCACGCAAATCTCATCTGCGATCTTTTGTGTGTAGGGCAAAATGTTTGAGATTTCTGTGCCTGCCTTGCCGCTTTTGGTAAAGTCAGTGAACGAGCCGGCCATCGGCAAAATGCTTTGGTTCCCGCTCATCGTCGAGAGCCGTTGATTGCCTATCACTTCCTTCGGCAAGGCCTTACCGTGACCCGCTTTCAAAAATGGCTTGTTGTCAAATGTTTCCAAGTGCGAGGGACCTCCCGCTTGGAACAAATAGATCACGCGTTTCACTTTGGCGAAGTGATGCGGCGCGCCGAGAATGCCTGTGGTCGATGCCTGCATACCGAGCTGCGAGAGCGCCATCGCGCCGAGTCCGAGACCTGTGCTGCCAAGAAAATGGCGACGCGTGTAGGTCATGAGTTGATCATAGGTGGGTGGAGATGTTTTCATGGGTATGGGGAAAAATATTAGCGGCTGGTGATGGCGGCATCGGAAGTAAGAATGGTGGAGCACAGGATCGTCATAGCGGCAAGATGGGGATCATCGGTGCCGGCGATCGATTTCGCGGTGGCACGATCTTTTTCATACTGCGCCAATTGCGTTTGATAGAGCTCGGTGAGCGCACTGGTCTCGCCTGCGCGCGGAGCACGGCTGGTGAGGATTTGAAAAGCATGCGTGAACTGCTCTGCGGCATTCTCTGGCTTATCGTGAATGCAGCGTCGCGCCAAGCCGCGCGCACATTCGAAGAAACTGAGGTCGTTGAGGAAAATCAGCGGCTGCAAGGGCGTGTTGGTATTCATGCGACGCGGTTGGCAAATTTCTCGGCTCCCCGCATCGAGCGTGACCATGCTGGGCGGCGGTGCGGTGCGTTTGATGTAGGTGTAAATGCTGCGACGATAGAGGCCCTCGCCATTGTCAGGCGTATAGTCTCCACCCGAGGCACCTGCCTCCGACCATACACCAGCTGGCTGCCATGGTTTGACGCTGGGGCCCCCGATTTTCTCGACTAAGAGGCCAGCAGCATAGAGTGCTTGATCGCGAATCGCCTCGCCGGAAAGGCGATAACTCGGACCACGGGAAAGCAACAGATTTTTCGGATCCAGCTCGCGTTTTTCTAACGAACTTTTCGACGATTGCTGGAATGTCGATGTCATGACGATGCGTTTGAGAAGTTGTTTCACATCCCAGCCCGAGTCAACAAAGTCGCGCGAGAGAGCATCAAGCACATCTTGGTGTGTCGGCGCATCGCCTTGCAGGCCGAAGTTTTCTTGCGTCGGCACAATGCCATTGCCAAAGCACATCATCCATAAACGATTCACCGTGACGCGTGAGACTAACGGATTTTGTGGGTCTGTGGTCCACTGCGCTAATCCGAGTCGATTTCGCGGAGCCTTTGCATCGAAAGGCATTACCGCGGTAGGTGGTGCAGGATAAACTTCTTTGGCGAGAATGGGCGAGGTGTAGTCGCCACGATCATGCACGTAAAATTTCCGCGGATACTTCGTTTCCTCCATGCACATGATCAGCGGAATGTGATCGAGGTAGTTGTCATGAAGACCGCGCGTCGCATCGGTCAATGCTTTGCGTGCCGCGATGAGTTCAGGATCGAAGTGAGTCATGAAGAACTCCTTCACTTTCGCCTTCGCCGCAGCTTCTCCCGCTTTCGCCGATTGAAATGTCGCGGCCAAGGAAACACCCGCAAGGTCTGCCACTTCAACAGGCGTCAAGGCATGGCGGAAGATGGAAAGCTCGTCCAATTGCCCTTCGGTAAATCCACGATCATCACGCGGACGAGCGCCCACTCGAAAGATGTCAGCGACAATCGCTTTATCAAGATGATCACGTACGATAGTCGTAGTAGTTGGCGCTCCATCGAAATACATTTTTAATCCGCCCGCTTGAGAGCTGCCATCGTAGGTCACGATGACATTCACCCATTTGCCAACAGGAAATGACTCAGTTGTCTCGATCGATGCGGCACTGCCTGGCCACAAGTGAATGCAGCTCCAGCGCAATTTGCCTTTTTCGAGAAGCAGCTCAAAGCCTGATGCATCGGCCGATTGCGAATACATGCCTGGGCCGCTGTGCAAAATCACCGCGCGGTCTTTAACGTCCGGCGTGAAGATGCGCAGTGAAATACTCAATGCATCGTGTCGGGTAATGCCTGTTACACCATCGAGCTGCAAGACCGTATCGCCATCGAATTTGATTGCTTGCCCTACGGCCCCTGGCACTAACAAAAGCTTGCTATCGTTCGCGGAAGCAGGCGCCGCATTCGGCACCACGTTGGGTGTCTTATTTGCCTCTAACTGATCCATCGGGTAATGCGCAATTCGAGTGGAAAGAACAACATTCGGAGTCGCCGTGAGCCAGGCTTCAAAGGCCGCATCGCGAGAAGTGCCAAGTGCATCTAAAGCATTCCGTGCGGTATCCAGCACCTGCTGACGTTTTGCCACTTCTGCGTGATGGTGAGCCTCCATTAAGCGCATCGATGGCTCGGGTGCGCTCGTGCTAATCGAGTAGGGATACAAGCCACATTCATCAATCTGCCCAAACATCGCCGTCATACTAAAGTAATCCGTTTGCGGAATCGGATCGTATTTGTGATCATGGCACTTCGAGCACTCCATGGTCAGCCCAAGAAATGCTGTGCCATAAGTGTGCACCCGGTCTGAAACATACTCGTTGCGAAATTCTTCGGCGATCGATCCTCCTTCTTGGGTCTGACGATGCAGTCGATTGAACATCGTCGCCAATCGTTGCTCTTGCGTCGCATTTGGTAACAAATCGCCAGCAATCTGCCAGCTAGCAAATTTGTCAAATGACAGATTTTCGTTAAACGACTTAATCACCCAATCACGCCACGGCCAGACAAAACATGGGTTATCGCTCTGGTATCCGTAGGTGTCAGCGAAGCGTGCCACGTCTAACCAATCTTGCGCCAAACGCTCACCGTAGCGCGGCGAAGCGAGTAATGCATCCACCGCCTTTTCATACGCTTGCGGTGAGGTATCCGCCAAAAAAACCGCCGTCTCCGCAGACGATGGCGGCAAGCCTGTCAGAGCAAAGGAAACACGGCGCAACAAGGTAGCGCGATCGGCTGGGGGATTCGGCGCAAGCCCCTGCTCTTCCATTTTGGCCAACACGTAATGATCAATCTCATCCTTGCCCCAATTCGCTTGCTTCACCGTAGGCAGCGCGGATTTTTTCGGAGCCACAAAGGCCCAATGCGGTTGATACACGGCACCCTGCTCGATCCATCGCTCCAAAATAGCTTTTTCCTCATTCGACAACGGCCGATCCAACTTCGGCGGTGGCATGATGTCATCATCGTCATGCGTGTGCATCCGCGCCACCATTTCACTCGCCTTGGGGTCACCAGGCACAATCGCCCGCTTCCCGCTTTCCAGTTCCGCCGTAGCTCCCTCAAACGTATCAAGACGCAAGCCCGCTTCCCGACCTTTATTGGCATCGGGCCCGTGACAGGCAAAGCATCGATCCGACAAAATCGGCCTCACATCCCGATTGTAATCAATCGTTTCC